>AMFJ01033430.1_pt1 | contig 36940 bp, 38 predicted proteins | sample 427208 | NCBI WGS metagenome assembly AMFJ01 (sample SAMN02954298, study PRJNA114691) | groundwater metagenome | biome: aquatic; feature: subsurface aquifer; material: sediment; isolation source: subsurface aquifer sediment | place: USA: Rifle, CO | collected 2008-08 | reverse complement strand
GGCTGCTGCCGCAGCAATGGAGCGCGAGCTTGCAAGGCACAGAGTCGCAATGAAGCACGCAAAAGCCAAAGGATACACCTCAAGTTAAAGCAAAAAACAATACGCGGCCTAATCGGCCGCTTTTGGTTTTGCTTTCAAGTTGTCAATTTTTGGGTTACAATAACAGCGCTATGGATAATGATTTACTGAACAATCTGAACGAAAATCAAAAAGAAGCTGTTTTGCACAAAAACGGCCCGCTTATGATTCTTGCTGGAGCAGGTACGGGAAAAACAACTGTTATAACAAGAAGAATCGCATGGCTTATATCAAACGGCTTTGCTAAACCAGAAGAAATTCTTGCCCTAACATTTACAGAAAAAGCAGCAGAAGAAATGGAAGAGCGGGTAGATCAACTTCTTCCAATTGGGTACATAGATATTCAGATATCGACTTTCCACTCGTTTTGCGAAAAGATTTTGCGCGATTGCGGAGCGGAGATAGGTCTTGCTTCGGATTTTAAACTTATGACCGAGCTTGGGGCATGGCTGATCACAAGACAGAATTTTGATAAATTCAAACTTGATTATTATAAGCCGATGGGCAATCCGACCAAGTTCCTAAAAGGCCTGCTAAAACATATCTCGCGAGCAAAAGACGAAAATGTTTCGCCTGATGATTATATAAAATTCGCAGAATCAATTAAAGCCGACTCTGATTCAAATAATTCTGACGAGTCAGCCACAGAGGAGTCAAAACGCATTTGCGAATTGGCTGATTTTTATCACTCATATCAGCGTATATTGCAGGAAAATGATTCTGTTGATTTTGGAGATCTTATTATGTACGCGCTACTGCTATTTAAAAAGCGGCCTAGAGTTCTTGAACAATATAGAAATAAGTTCGAGTATATTTTGGTTGATGAGTTTCAAGACACAAACTGGGCTCAATATGAGCTGATTAAAATGCTGGCAAGTCCAAAAAATAATTTAACCGTTGTAGGTGACGATGATCAGTCCATATATAAATTTCGCGGAGCATCGCTCTCCAACATTTTGTCTTTTGAAAATGATTATAAAGACGCAAAGCGCGTTATTTTAACTGATAATTACAGAACACTGCAAAATATTTTAGACAGAGCGTATGATTTTATACAACAAAATAATCCTAACCGTCTAGAAGTCAGGGTCAAGGGCAGCGGGATTTCAAAAAAACTTGTTTCGTCAAGGCAAGGAAATGGAATCGTTGAACATATTCACGCAAAAACAATTGATGAAGAGGCGTCCTCTGTTATAAAAAGAATGCTTGAGCTGAAAAATAAAGATGTTTCATGGGGCGATTTTTGCATTCTTGCTCGCGCTAACGATACTGCAATGCCGTTTATTTCCGAGCTTGAAAAAAACGGGATACCGTTTCAGTTTTTGGCGCTAAAAGGCCTGTATTCAAAACCCGTTATCATAGACTCTTTTTCAGTTTTGCGAATTGCGGATAACCCGCACGACAGCCCGTCTTTTTATAGGATATTGTGCCACAACATGTATTCATTGCCGTCAAAAGACATCGCAACAATACTTAATGAGGCCAATAAAAAAGCGCGTTCAATCTTTGAGGTACTAGAGATTGGACAGTATTCTCTTCCGATTGAAAAATCAACGCACGAAAAAATAACAAAAATATTAAATGACATGCGAATTGTTTCAGAATTCGCAAAAACAAAAAAAGCGTCAGAAGCATTTGTTTTGGCAACAAAGCAATTCGGCATTGTGGATTTCGTTGCGTCGCAAGAAGATAAAGAAATTTATGAGCAGTTCCGACACCTTCAACAATTTTATGAACGAATAAAAGATTTTGAATCCCGTGCATTAGACGCCAGTTTACACAATTTTTTACAGGAATACGCAATAGAGCTTGCATCTGGCGAGGACGGATCTGTAAAATCTGACATAACGCAAGGGCCCGATACTGTAAAAATAATGACTGTTCACGGCTCAAAAGGACTTGAATTCAAATATGTATTCGTAGTGAGCTTGATTGATCAGCGTTTTCCAAGCGTTGCAAAAACAGATGCTATTCCTTTGCCTGAGTCGCTTATTAAAGAGTGCACACAAGAGGGGAATATGCACTTGGAAGAAGAACGACGTCTATTTTATGTCGCGCTTACACGCGCGCGCGACGGTGTCTTTTTGACTTCTGCAAGCGAATACGGAGGAGCAAGAAAAAGAAAGCTTTCAAGATTTTTAACAGAACTTGGATTCAAAAGCGCCCCAAATGAGCAGGATTCAGTCGGGATATTTGAAGAGGACGAAAGCGCAACAGAAATAAAGCAGGTGTTTGAATATTCTGTTCCAAAGCATTTTAGTTTTACACAGCTTGCCGCTTATACAAAATGTCCGCTTCAATACAAGTTTGCGCACGTGTTCCATATTCCGGTTTTTGGAAAGTTTCAAATGTCATACGGAAAATCAGTCCACTCTGTTTTTGAAAAACTGTTCAAACTGATTCTTGAGCGATCAAGCGTAAAGCAAGGTGAATTATTTTCAGGCGTTAACAGCGCATCAAATGAGATAAAAATTACCGACAAAGAATTTGACGAGATTCTAAACAGCTCATGGATTGATGAATGGTATCCGGACAGAAAAGCAAGCGAATTGTATTTTGACAAATATAAAAAAACGCTAATAAAATATTACGAATCATTAAAAGAAAACAAACCAAATACAATCGCTGTAGAAGTTCCATTTACTGTAAAGATCGGCGCTTGCGTGATTAAGGGCCAGATAGATAGAATAGACGCGGTTGAAGGCGGGGTTGAGATTATTGACTACAAAACTGGTTCACCAAAAACAATTGACGGACTTGCAAAAGAAGACAAAAGACAGCTGTTTCTGTATCAAATTGCCGCAAGCGAAATTCTTGGGCTTAAGCCGGTAAAGTTGACATATTTTTATACTGAAGATTCTACATGTGTTTCTTTCATCGGCAAAGATAAGGATATAGATGAACTAAAAGAAACAGTCAAAGAAACAATAGCGGAAATAAAAAAATGTAAGTTCAAGGCCACTCCCGGCTTCCAGTGTCAGTTTTGCGATTTTAAAGACATCTGCGATGAACGCCAGCTATGACATTACAGCCAATAAAAAAATTCTTGCCGAAAAATAAAATGCTTGAAGCGTCAAAGATTGTCTATGACGCGTCGAGTTCAATAAAAAAACTCGGGCTTGACGATGTGGCAGAAGCGCATTCTTTTAAAAACAGCGTGCTTGTGATAAAATGCAAAAATTCAACGGCGGCATGGGCTGTTCTTAGGGTAAAAAAAGAAATAATCAAAGCACTGCCCCCGAATTCATCAATCAGAACCTGTTTATGGAGTTCAAACAATTCCTGCTTGTAATGTTAATTGCGCTGGTTCTAAGCGGCGCTTCATTGGTACTGATTATTTTTGGAATTAATCCTTCAGAATCAGGGCTGAACGGAATTATTCTTTTTTATCTTGCGCTTTTTGTTTTTTTAACTTGCGTGTTTACCACATTCGGTTCAGCATTCCGCGTTGCAGTAAAAAAGCCGCAGGTTATCGCCTACGAGGTCAAGCACGCTCTGCGGCAAGCAATTTTGTTTACACTGCTTATTGTTCTTTCGCTGTTTCTGCTTTCAATCCAGTTGTTCACTTGGTGGATAATGGCCTTGCTTATAGCGCTAATTGCACTTGCAGAGCTTTTTTACATAATGCGAATTGAACACAAAAAGTAATCAATGGGCTTGTTGCATTTTGAGCTGTTTTTGTGTATCATTTTGGAGAAACAAACAGTATGCTAAACAGTATTTTAGGTAGGTTTTCTAAGGATTTAGGCATTGATCTTGGCACTGCCAATACTCTTGTTTATTCCAAAGAAAAGGGAATTATAATCAACGAGCCGTCAATCGTGGCTCTTAATACAAGGACGAATCAAATTATTGCCGTTGGCCGAAACGCCAAAGACATGCTTGGCAAAACGCCTCCGCACATAGAGACAACCCGCCCTCTTTCAAAAGGCATTATTTCAGATTTTGAAGTTACGGAAAAAATGCTTAAATTTTTTATTGACAAAGCGCACGAGGATTCATTTACGATATTACCAAGACCAAGAGTCATAATCGGAATCCCAATGGGAATTACCGAGGTGGAAAGAAAGGCTGTGGAAGACGCGGTAATTTCCGCAGGGGCAAGGAGCGTTTCTCTTGTGCACGAACCAATGGCCGCTGCAATTGGCGCTCGCCTGCCTGTTACTGATTCTGTCGGCAGCATGATTGTTGATATCGGCGGCGGCACAACAGAAATAGCTGTGCTTTCGCTTTCAGGAATTGTCACATGGAAATCACTGGATATCGCCGGAGATGAATTAACAAAAAATGTCATACAGTTCGCGCGAGACAAATATAATCTTTTGCTTGGAGAACGAGTTGCTGAAATGATTAAAATCAAAGCCGCTTCTGCAATAGAAATGGACGATAACATTGAACTGGAAATGCGCGGACGCGATCTGATTACCGGTTTGCCAAAAGAAATAATTGTGTCTGATTCAGAAATCAGAATCGCTATTTCAAGATCAATCAGCTCAATTATTCAGGCTATCAAAGCCACCCTAGAAATGACACCGCCGGAACTTGCAGCTGACATTTATGAGCGCGGACTTGTGCTTTCAGGAGGCGGAGCTCTTTTGCGCGGAATAGACAAAGCAATTTCGCAGGAAACAGAAGTTCCTGTAAGAGTAGCTGATGACCCGCTTACATGCGTTGTGCGAGGCGCTGGCGCCCTGCTTGATGTGCCAGCTCTGCTTGAAGATGTTTCATTGCCTCCTACAAGCGAACAGGAACTGTAATCTTATGCGATACGGTTCACAGCCATATTCGCGCAAACGAAAAATATATGTAATTTTTGCTTTGGCCGTAATTGCTGTTTTTTCGCTTTTAAAAATCAATCTTATTAATAAGGCTGCCCATTCCATTGGATCAGTTTTTTCTAAAACAGGTTCATCAACAGGCAAAAGTTTATTGTCTTTCGCATGCGGAAGAGATTTGGTTTTTGAAAACGATCATTTGCGCAATTTGCTTAAGGAGAGTGCGATAGAAAAGGAAAACTACTATACTTTGCAAAATGAATATTCAAGCATTGTTTCGCAGTGTAAATTTTTATCAAAGAGCTCAATAAACGGAGTAACTTCAAGCATATACTCGCGTTCATCTCAAGCTGACCTTTCCAATACGGTATTCGCAGAAGCAGGAATCCAGCAAGGGATCACAACAGATCATGTGGCAATAATTGACGACGGTATCGTTGCTGGAAAAGTTGACGCTGTTGCTGACTTTGGCTCGCGCATAAATCTGCTTACGCATAAAGAAACTAAATTTGCCGCAACAATTATTTCATCAAACAAAACACTTGGCATTGTTGAAGGAAACGGAACACCTCTTTTACATATGAGATTTATTCCTGAAAACGCCCCAATTAGCGTAAACGATCTTGTAATAACAAGCGGACTTGAAGAAAATGTGCCATACGGCCTTGTTATTGGCGTGGTGAACTCAATCAATTCTGATCCGGAAAAACCATTCAAAGAAGCCACAATTGAGCCGCTCTCGGACATGAGATACGAGACAATTGTAACGCTAATACTAAACAAACAGGGAATATGATTAAACTTATATTCATATCTTGTTTTTTCGCTATTTTGTTTATAGTTGAACAAAGTTTTTTTCCTCAAACACATACGATTTTAAGCGGAATGCCGCTAATGTCAGTTTTTGGAACATTTGCGTTCTTTGTAATTTCTCGTAAATTTGGAATTCTTTGGCTGCTTGCTTACGCATTGGCCTATGATTCATACAAAATTCAATTCTTGCCAATAGCATTTGTTTTGTACTGCATCTATTGCGGTATTATTTATTTTCTATCTGTAAAGTTTTTTACAAGCAAAAATTTTTATTCAACAATAAGTTTTGCCGCAATAGCAGGAGTTTTTAACGGCTTTGCTGGCATGCTTATGGAACGCCAGTTTAATGTTAAATTTTTTGCCATTCAATTTGCAGTTTTTACGCTTTTATTTTTCGCATTATCAGTATTCAGCAAAACGCTCAGCGGTTTTATATTTAAAAGATTCAGATATGGAATTTCGTAACAGAGCCGTCGCAGGCAAACTTCTGGCTGAAAAGTTAAGTAAATACGCAAATGACAAATCTGTTATTGTTTTAGCGCTACCGAGAGGCGGGATCATAATCGCCAACGAGATCGCAAAAACATTAAACTGCGAACTTGATTTGGTAATAACTCGTAAAATCGGGGCGCCGGACAATCCTGAATTCGCTGTTTGCGTCGTTGACGAACAAGGAAACGAAACTTGCAACGAAATGGAACGCAAAAGAATAAACAGCGAGTGGTTCATGCAAGCAAAGAAAAACGAAATGACAGAAGCAAAAAGAAGAAGAGAGATTTACAGATCCGGCCGCAAGGAATTGAATTTAGAAGGCAAAAAGGTAATTCTGGCAGACGACGGTATAGCAACCGGATTGACGATGCTTGGCGCAATCGAGCAAGTTCGCGCGCAAAAACCTAATAAAATAATAGTGGCTGTGCCGGTTTCACCGGACGACTCCGCAAAGCGCATTGATTCAATAGTTGATGAGTTTGTGTTTCTAAAAAAAGATTTGGAGTTTAAGAGCTCTGTCGGTTCGTATTATGATGAATTTCCGCAGGTTAGCGACGATGAAGTCATAAAAATAATGAAAAATTCAATATGATATTGTTTTATTCTGCAAATGCTTTGCACCTGCAAGACAAGCGTTCTGATATTAAAATTGCAAAGTATCAAAAAAGCTACTTTGCAAATTCAGAGATTTCTTATCGCATATTAACGCAAATAAAGCACAAGGACACAACGCTTATGGCTTCAATCGGCTCTGAACCCGAAACATTTTTTGAGTTGCTTTCGCTTCAGCGCGCAATCAAAGAAAATTCAGCGGGAAAACATATTTTGATTGTTCCTTATTTCGCGTACGCAAGGCAAGACAGAAAAACCAAAAGCGGCGAAGCAAGTATTGGAGTTATGCTCGCGGAAATGATCAGAAACACCAACCATGCGCATGTTTATGCCTTTGATGTACATTCTCGCGCAATTACAAGCAGACTTGGCGAGCAATTTACAAATATTTCCGTCTTGCCATTGTTTGCAAAAGAGTTAAAGCGAATTAATCCCGAAGTTATCGTTGCTCCTGACGAGGGTTCGCACGCAAGAGCAAAAGCGCTGGCAGAAATCCTTGGCACTCAAAATGTCGCTGTAATTGAAAAGTTCCGTCCAAAACCCAACACTGCTGTTGCAAAACGGATTCGCGGAGAGGTCAGCGGCCTTAATGCTCTAATTGTTGATGACATGATAGACACTGGCGGGACTGCCATAGCGTGCGTTAATATGTTAAAAAAACACAATGCTGCCAGTGTTTCAATTGCGGCCACTCATGGAATTTTTAGCGATAACGCGATTGAAAAACTTTTAAAAACAGGCGTTCGCGAAATTATAACAACAAACACGTTGTTGCAAAAAAAACATGCGAAAGTAAAAGTTGTAGACATTCGTCAAACAATACATAACTTGTTTGTATAATATGAAAAATGGCAATAATTTTGAATTTTCGCCATTTTTTGAAGAACAAGGACGCGAAATGTTTATTAATCGTGACAACGCGCCTGTTGATACAAGAAACGATTCTGACAGTGGATTTTCATCAGGATCTTTTTTGGGTGTCACATTTTCTTCAAAGCGGTACAGGTTGGCATTTATTTTGCTTTCCGTGATTTTTTTAACGCTATTGTTCCAATCGTTTAAGCTTCAAATTTTAAAAGGCGATTATTATGCGTCTCTTGCGGATAATAATAGAATCAGAACGAACATTCTGCTTGCAAAACGCGGGGAAATATATGATAGAAACGGCGTGCTTTTAGCTGGCAATGTCGCGAGCTTTGACGGAATTTTATCTCCATCAAAGCTTCCAAGTGACGAAAGCGGGCGTGATGGCGTATTACAAAAGATTTCTGATTTAACATCTGTCCCAAAAGCTGAAATTGATTCTTTAATGCTTGAGTATTCAGATTCAAGGAACGAAAATATTATTTTGACTAAAGAACTCTCTTACGAAAGCGCTCTTTTGGCCGCTATTCAGTCAGCGGAATTGCCTGGTTTTATTGTTGATAGCGGAACAAAACGGCTTTATGCGACAGATATTGCAAAAAGTTTGTCTCATGTTTTGGGTTATGTTAGCAGTATTTCGCTTGATGAATTTAATGACATGAAAACAAGCGGCTACCTTCGAACTGACACGATAGGCAAACAGGGATTGGAAAAATATTATGAAACAATTTTACGAGGAAAGTACGGCAAAAAGTCAATTGAAATAAACGCTTTTAATGAAGAAAAAACAATACTGGTTGAAGAAAAGCCGGTACACGGAGCAAATATAATATTGTCAATTGACACGGAACTCCAATCTGAAATAGAAAAGATTCTAGACAAAAGGATTGGAAAGGGCGGGCCGCAAAAACAAAGCGTTATTGCGCTAGACCCAAACACAGGCAATCTGCTAGCGCTTATTTCAAGACCGAGTTTTGATTCTAATTCTTTTACAAAAAGAATGAACGAACTGGAATACAAAATATATACAGAGGACGAAAACAAACCAATGTTTCCTCGTGCTATTTTGGGCGAGTTTCCGCCAGGGTCAACATTCAAGCCCATTGTAGCTTCTGCTGCGCTTGCAGAGGGAATAATAAACGAATGGACTTCCATATCATCAGTTGGCGGAATTGCTGTTTCAAAATGGTTTTTTCCTGATTGGAAATCCGGCGGCCACGGCCCGACCAACGTAAAAAAAGCAATATCAGAATCAGTAAACACTTTTTTTTACTATATCGGCGGGGGATACGAATCGTTTAACGGGCTTGGCGTGTCTAAAATTTCAGAATATGCAAAAAAATTCGGACTTGGTTCCTTGACCGGGATCGACCTTCCAAATGAATCAAGCGGTTTTATACCATCGGAAGAATGGAAAATGAAAGAAAAAAACGAACAATGGTATATTGGCGACACGTATCACTATGCTATTGGCCAAGGCGATATACTAGTTACTCCGCTACAAATAGCAAATGCAACTGCTGTAATTGCAAACGGCGGCACTTTGTATAAACCTCGGCTCGTTGAAAGAATAAGCGGACCTGATTACAATGAAGAAATACTTCCGATTGCAACCAACGAAAAAATCATTTCAAACAAAATTTTACAAATAATAAAAGAAGGAATGCGCCAAACAGTTGTATCTGGAAGCGCACAAATGCTAAACAGTCTTGTTAAGCCTGTCGCTGGAAAAACAGGAACAGCAGAGTGGAGCAGCGAAAAACTTCCGCATGCGTGGTTCACTAGTTTTGGTCCGTATAATGAGCCGGAAATAGTTGTAACGGTTCTTGTAGAAGAAGCAGGTGAGGGGTCGTCTGTTGCAGTTCCGATTGCTTATGATATTTATTCATGGTGGTTTGAAAACAGAAGCGAATAAAATTCTTCCCGCCAAGCGCAAAGCCGGCGGGATAAGTCACATCGTCTCAAATGCGCCTGTTTTTCTAATATGGTCATAGCCGTGCACGTGCAGTCTTTTTGTTTTCTCGCGCGATGTTCTTTTATCTAGCAGAATGCTGAATTCAGAGCGTTCATGTGTTTCAATAATATGCCCGCTTGCGTGTATGCGCACTACACTGTTTGAATGTGCAGTGGATGCTACGCATAATTGAAACTCAATGCGTTTACCGGGCTTTATTTCACCCCATTCCGGACCATTACACAGAGTACCTGTTTTCATTTTACGACGCCTCCTTTTTGCGTGTTGGCGAGTTATACAGCATTAAATATTTTTTGTCAATCGTATGTGCAGGCAACCGCTTATAAAAGCGGTAAACATAGCTAAGAAATCAATTTTTGTACAGGTGGTGTAAAAAACGCGTCCAGTACATTTTGTGATTTTTTTGGCTAGCACCAGTATTTCTGCTATACTTATTCCATATGACAGAATACATAACATTTGATCAAGAAGCCCTTTGGGCTGAAATCGCAGAGCAATGTGCAAGCGAGGGCGTTGCTACACAAGAGTCTTTTAATGAAATGGTTGACGAAATAGTAAACGAGCGGCTTGGTGTCGGTGAATTGTCTCCTGATCAAAACATTGACAGGATAATTGAATCGTTTAAGCAACGATGGCCAAGGTACCAGCAAGAATCCGGCCAGCTATGAAATTGACATTTTTGGGTTCAACTGATGAGGTGACTGGTTCAAGATATTTGCTTGAGACAGAAAAAGCTCGCATTTTGATTGACTGCGGGCTTTTTCAATCAGAAAAATGCTGTGAAGCAAATAACGCAGAGCCAATGGGTTTTGATGCCTCAAAGCTAGACGCGGTTTTTTTAACGCACGCTCACGCTGATCATAGCGGACTTTTGCCGCGGCTTGTAAAAGAAGGATATGCAGGGGCGATTTACATGACTGAGCCGACAATCGGTTTAACAAAGTTGATTCTGGATGATTCATACGAAATAATGTCAGAGCAAGCAGAAGAACAAGGCGAAGATGTCCTCTATTCTGAATCTGATCTAGAAAGCACATACAAACTGTTTCACAGCGCAAATTATCATGAACAAATTTCTGTTAAAGACGCGACTGTTATGTTTCATGACGCGGGCCATATTTTAGGTTCAGCTTTTGCAAGCGTTCGTGCAAACGGAAAGTGTATAGTATTCTCCGGCGACATCGGCAACGCGAATGTGCCTATTCTGCCTGAAACAGAACGAATTTCAGAGGCAGACGCTATTGTGTGCGAATCAACATACGGACATAGAGTGCACGAATCAGTAGAACAGCGAAACGACATTTTGCAAGCTGTTATTAAAGAATCGGTTTTTAAAAATGGAGTTTTGCTAATTCCATCGTTTTCCATTGAACGAACGCAGGAGCTTTTATATGCAATAAACCAAATTCTAAAGAATTTTAAAACAGATGTGCCGATATATTTGGACAGCCCGATGGCAATAAAGGCAACAGAACTATACAGGCACTACCAGCAATATTTGCTTTTTGATTCGCCGATTCTTCAAGAGCCGGATCGCGACTTTTTTTCTTTTCCTAATTTGCGCGAAACAATTAAAAAAGACGAATCAAAAACAATTAACGAAGCGCCAAAGCCAAAAATTATTATAGCCGGAAGCGGAATGATGAACGGCGGCAGAATTTTGCATCATCTTGTAAGATATTTACAAGATGCAAACTCAACCGTTCTAATTATCGGTTTTCAGGCAAAAGGAACGCTCGGACGCAAAATATACGAAGGCGCAAAACGCGTAAATATTCTAGGAAAAGATTTATCTGTACGCGCGCAAATCAAAGCAATTGGGGCTTTTAGCGCCCACGCGGATCAGGCAAAGCTTACAGAATGGCTGATGCCTGAATCAGGTGTTCATGCAAAACAAATATTCCTTGTGCATGGCGAACCTGATGTCAAACAAATTTTCCAAACGCACCTAAGGCACAATCTAAAAAGCGAAATATTAATTCCAAAGTTCAACCAAACTTTTACTATTTAGCGCAATTTTCGTCTATCTCTTGTTTTGTGCTTGTTAAAAACGGATCGCCTGAACACGAGATTATTGCGACGATTGTCTCATTTTTTGGCAAAATGTGAACTTTCTTATCAGCAACAAATCGTACAAATTCCAATGATCCGTTTAATAGGCGTACAAAAGTTTTTGGAGAGCTAATTAGAACAGGCCTTTCCGCGCTTTCTGGATTAGAAACAAGTACGCGTCCCGAAGGAACATAAATTTCTATCCCGTCACTGTTCATTTGCTTATATTCAACATCAGTGTTTTCATCAAGAATAAACTCAGCAGTTCCGACGAACACAAACGCTGATGAATTTTTGTATGTCTTAATTGTCTCGCCTCTGTGAATTTCTGCGTTCTGAATTAACATGCGCTCTCCGGCATTGCTGAATATAATCCCACTGCCGATAACATTACTGATTGTTCCGGTAATATTTTTTGCAATTCCGTTACCTCCGACAAAACGCAAGTCAAATCGCACACTTACAAGCAAAACAAAACACGCTGACACAAGACCGAATGCCAACAAGTTTTTAATTGTCATAAGTTTCCAACCCATCCCGGTCGGTGTTCAACATTTAGATCAAGGTAGATCTTTTTTCCCATTACCGGCTCAAGCTCGCGCCGTGTTGACTGTCCGATTTCTTTAATTCCTCTTCCTCCGGCCCCAATAATCATGCTTTTGTGCCTTAAATTGTTGGTTAAAATCGTGGCTTTAATGTACAAAACTCCATTTTCGCGTTCATTTATTTCTTCAACCTCCACATGTGTTGAGTAGGGAACTTCTTCGTGCAAGCGCAAAAAAAGTTTTTCTCTTATCAGTTCCGCAATCCACATTTCTGTCGGCAGATTCGTTATCTGGTACTTTGGATATAAAAATTCGCCTTCAGGCAAAAAGTCAAAAAGCTTGTTTTTTAATAATCCGAGATTTTTTCCATGTAGAGCAGATACCTCTATCATGTCGTCAAACAATCCTGACTCATCCTTATAAAAATCAAGATACGGCCGTTCTTTTTCATCAAGCTTGTTGAGCACCAAAATTTTAGGAACTTTTATCGGTTCAATCATGCGAAGCAGGGCGCGCTCTTCCTCGCCGATGTCTCTTGTTGGATCGGCAACATAAACAATTATCTGAATATCTTGCAATGATTGTTTTACAAAATCGGCAAGTTTTTTTGTAAGAGGATCACGCGCTTTTTTTAACAATCCAGGAGTATCAACAAAAACAATCTGTCCTCGGTCATCTGTGAGTATGCCTTGAATTGGCATTCTTGTTGTTTGAGGTTTTGGGGATGTTATTGAAAGCTTTGTCCCAATAATCGCATTTAACAGCGTTGACTTGCCGGCGTTTGATCTTCCTATCAAAACAGCAATGCCTGATTTGAGTTTATTTTCTTTTTCTGACATATTGATATGTATATTAACGGATTTTGGAATAATTACAAGTATTATGAATAAAACGGCAAACGATGAAATGCGCTTGGTTGTACTAGCTCACAACATACGATCAATGCATAATGTCGGTTCAATATTCAGAAGTTCAGAGTGTTTTGGGGTGGAAAAAATTTATCTGACCGGCTACACAGCTTGCCCGCCAAGGCGCGAAATAAACAAAGTAGCTCTTGGCGCCGAAGATATTGTCCGTTGGGAATATTCGCAAGAGATGTTGCCGCTAATTTTGGAATTAAAAAAATCCGGATATGAAATAGTAGCGCTGGAGACAACAAAGGACTCTGTTTCAATATCAGATGCTGCTTTTAGCGGACGGGTGGCGCTAATTCTTGGTAATGAAGTAAATGGAATAGAAACTGATATATTGGCATTATCTGACAAGGTTGCGCACATAGAAATGAAAGGAAAAAAATCATCGCTTAATGTGTCGGTTGCGGCCGGAATAGCAATGTATGCGCTGCTGTGTAAAAGTAATAAAAAGTGATAATATATTAATGTATGCTTTCAATTATTATCCCAGCCAAAGACGAGGGTGATACATTACCTAAACTGTTTGAACTTTTAAAATTACAGACAGTTTCACCGTATGAAATAATTATTGCTGACGCAAACTCAACCGACAGAACACGCGAGGTTGCTCTAAGCTATGGTGCAATGGTTGTTGGCGGGGGCCTTCCTGGTCCAGGCAGAAACAAAGGCGCAAAAGCTGCAAATGGGGACACGCTCTTGTTTTTTGACGCAGATGTTGAGCCGCGAGATCCTCAATTTTTAGAAAAAGCTTTAAATGAATTCAAAAACATGGGATTGGACATTGCAACATGCGATTTGGTTCCAATAACTTCGCACAATACAGACAAGTTTTTACATTTGCTGTATAATAGCTATGCAAAATTGTGCGGGTCAAAATTAGCTCATGCAGCTGGGAATTGCATATTTGTAAAAAAGGACATGCACGACAAAATCAACGGTTTTGATGAAAGCGTTATCTTTGCAGAGGATCATTCATACGCGATGAAAGCTGCAAAAATCGGAAACTTTGGAATCTTGCGAAGCGTAAAATTGCATGTATCAACAAGAAGGTTTGACAGGGATGGCCGTTTTAAAACAGCGATTAAAATGATCCTTGCTGAACTACACTTAATATTTTTAGGACCAATAAAACATAACTTATTTAATTATACTTTCGGGTACGACAAAAAATAAAATATGAAAATCATAGCGCTCATTACCGTGGCAATGCTTTCCGCGGCTCCATTATACGCATACGCCGCAAAAACAGATCTAAGCATAGAAAGCAAAGACATATTTTTTTCATCAAACTTTAGTTCGCAATTTTTAATTGCGGGCGAACAAGTCCGGCTTTATGCAAAAGTCCACAACATCGGGGATATTGACATTTCAGGATATGTTTCATTTTTCCAGGGCGACAAGCCGATCGGAGACAGCCAAGTTTTGTCTGTAAGGGCTGGTGGTGTTGACGAAGAGGTCTATGTTGATTTTATTATCCCTTCCGGATCATTCAATATAAGAGCGGAAATCAAAGGCACGGATCCGCAAGATCAAAACAGCGCAAACGATGTGGCAGTCACAACCCTGTTTACACCTGTTTTTGATGATGATAGGGATGGTGTTCAAAATGGGAGTGATAATTGCCTTAATGTAAAAAATCCCGACCAAAAAGACACGGATAATGACAAGGTCGGAGACGCTTGCGATGACGATGATGACAATGATACGCTTACCGACGAAGTAGAAAACGAAATCGGAACAAATCCAGTTCTTGCAGATACAGACAAAGATTCGGTCAACGATGCTGTTGATTTTTATCCGACTGACCCGTCTAAAACATCAGCTCCTGTTGTTATAAAACAACCTGTCAAATCGAACACAGACCAAAATAAGTCAGAAGTTCTGCTAAACAATGGACAACAGCAAAATCAGACATCAGAAATATCCGGCGAAAACGACGAGAAACCGATTCAACAGCCTGTTACGCGCTACGGAATTGAGCTTTCTCCAAATGCTATTTTTACATATGAGCAGATTGACTGGAACAGCTATCAATTCAGCGCTCTTGCTGCAAACGGCAACGGTTATAGATTTGAATGGGATTTTGGAGACGGCGTAAAATCAAATAAGCAAAAAGTAGAACATGAATTCAATGGTTTTGGCGACTATACGATTAAATTGTCAGTCCGCGACCCAGATGGCAACACAGCAGACGATCAAACATCAATAAATATTTCTTTTTTCCACATCTCAAATCCTTATGTAAAAGCGCTGATAGGAATACTTTCTTTGCTTGTCGTTCTTTCGTTTTTGTTGTTGTTATCAACCGCCAAGCGTAAAAAAGACGAAAACAAACCAGCGCAAAAACAAATATTACCGTCATTAAAACAAACAGAATCAAAAACTCCGGCATTTTCTCTTTCGGCAAAAACAACGCTAGCAACAAAAGTCCCTGCGCAAAAAAAGAAAACGCCGCCTTCAACGCCGGCAAAAAAATAAACACACTGCAAGCGTTGCAAAAAACAGCGTATGATTATTAAGTTGCTAAATTCAAAATCAAGCACAATAACAGGCGCTGCTGCGGTTGTCGGTTTCTTTTCTTTAATAAGCCGTCTTGTGGGCCTTCTTAGAGATAGATTTATTGCAGGCCAGTTCGGCGCAGGCGATGTGCTTGATATTTATTTTTCCGCTTTCAAAATTCCTGACGCGATTTTCAATCTGCTTATTATAGGATCGCTTTCTGCAAGCTTTATTCCGCTTTTTACTAAGTACTACTCTACAAAGCAATCAGATGCATGGATTTTGGCGAACAACATCTTGAATTTTATTCTTCTGCCGCTAATCGCACTGTGCTTTATTGGAATTCTTTTTGCTAATCCGCTTGCAGAACTTGTAGCGCCTGGTTTTGACTCGCAAAAACAAGACGGCGTCGCATTGTTTATGCGGATAATGTTCGTATCAAATTTTCTAATGGGCATCTCGTCTGTTTTTGGAGGCATTCTGCAAAGCGCTAAAATGTTTTTACTATATTCATTTGCGCCTATCTTTTACAACGCAGGAATAATAATCGGCGCGTTATTTTTTACAGAAATATTCGGTCCTGTCGGATTGGCCTTTGGGGTGGTTTTAGGAGCTCTGTTGCATTTGATCGTGCAAATTGCCGGCTCTTATCATCTTGGGTATAGCTACATACCTGTTTTAAACGCTAAAAGCAAAGAGGTGCGTGCAATTCTGGCTCTTACAGGCCCTCGCGTACTCGGGCTTGCTATAACGCATTTGAATTTTTTTATAATGACGATAATCGCATCAACTCTTTCCTCTGGCAATGTTACGATTTTGCAATTCGCTTTTAATATTAACGCTCTGCCAATTGGTGTTTTTGCGATTGCATACGCGATTGCGGCTTTTCCAACGCTGTCAGAACATGCATCCAACAACGACAAAAATGCTTTCACGGCTTCGTTTTCCTCATCCGTCAGAAACATGCTTTTCTTTTTAATTCCGTGCACAGTTTTGTTTTTACTCTTGCGCATTCAGATTGTACGCGTAGTTGTCGGAGCCGGCGCTTTTGACTGGCCGGAAACAGTCGCAACAGCAGAGGCGCTTGCGTTTTTTGCTTTAAGCTTTTTCGCTCAAGGCCTTGTTTATTTACTTGTGCGCGCCTTTTTGTCGCTAAACGACACAATTTCGCCGCTTGTAATAGGAATTGCAAGTTTGGTGGTTAATATATTCGCTTCGCTTCATTTATCAAAAACACTCGGCGTGGCCGGGCTTGCTGCCGGATTTACAATCAGCTCATTAGTTCAGTTCACACTGTTGTGGGTTGTACTGCGAAACAAAATCGGAACCCTTGGCGAATATGGCATTCTTCGTTCAGCATATATTATGACAACAGCCGGCATATTTCAGGCAATAGTTACGCAGCTGATGAAGCCGGCAAGCACTGCCATTTTTGAACTAGATACATTTTTTGCTGTTTTTGCCCAAGGTCTTATATCGGGAGCGGCGGGTTTACTTGCTTACTTTGGAATATCAAAGCTTCTAAAAAGCAGGGAATTGTCTGATTTTATATCGGTCATCAAAAAACGCTTTTTCAAAAAATACAAAATTGCAGAAAGCGCAGAAGAAGCTACTGGAATATAATTCTTGCAACAATCGGCCCAAATTGTTAAACTGTTTTCGCGACTGACTTATTAGCTAAACTATGAATTCATACGAACTTCGCGAAAAATTTTTAGAATTTTTCAAATCAAAAGGTCATGCGATTATTCCGTCCGCATCTGTCATACCGGAAAACGACCCTTCTGTTTTGTTTACAACAGCAGGTATGCATCCGCTCGTGCCATATCTTTTAGGCGAAAAGCACCCGCAGGGCGTCCGTCTCGCTGATTATCAAAAGTGCGTTAGAACAGGGGACATAGACGAAGTTGGCGACAACACTCACCTTACTTTTTTTGAAATGCTAGGCAACTGGTCGTTGGGTGATTATTTTAAAAAAGAATCCATAGAATGGAGTTTTGAATTTTTAACATCAAAAGATTGGCTTAATGTTCCAATTGAAAATCTTGCGATAACGGTTTTTTCTGGCGACAGCGATGTGTCGCGTGATGATGAATCAGCTGGTATTTGGCTTTCATTGGGAATTCCAAAACAAAGAATCGCGTATCTTGGAAAAAACGATAATTGGTGGCCCGCTGGCGGAAAGCACACAGGACCGCAAGGACCTGATACGGAAATTTTCTATTGGACAGGTAACGGACCCGCGCCTGAAAAATTTGATCCTGAAAACAAGAACTGGGTTGAAATATGGAACAATGTGTTTATGGAATTTGAAAAAAAGGACGATGGTTCATTAGTTCAGCTTTCTCAAAAAAATGTTGACACAGGCATGGGGCTTGAACGCGCGACAGCGGTTCTGCAAGGCAAAAAAAGCGTGTACGAAACAGATCTGTTTGATAATATTATTTTGTCCATTGGTTCATTATCCGGAAAAAAATACGGCGCTGACGAAGCGAATGACAAGTCAATCAGAATAATCGCGGATCATATAAGAGCGGCAGTATTTATTCTGGGCGATAGATTCGGAGTTACGCCTTCGAATGTAGATCAGGGTTATGTTCTTAGGCGCTTGATAAGGCGTGCTGTTAGGCACTGCAGGAATATTGGAATAAACCAAAACTGTACTGTCCCAATTGCGCAAACCGTCATAGACGGCTATTGCAAGCACTATCCGGAGTTAAAAGAAAGAGAGCGGCTGATTAGCAACGAGCTTGCAAAAGAAGAGGTAAAATTCAGACAAACACTTGAGCATGGATTAAAAGAATTTGAAAAAATTATTTTAAAAACCAGTTCAATAAACGGCGAGAACGCTTTTTTGCTTTATTCAACTTATGGTTTTCCGCTTGAATTAACAGAAGAGCTTGCAAAAGAAAGGGGAATGGTAATTGATAAAGACGCATTTTCAAATGAATTCAAAAAGCATCAAGAGCTGTCTCGCGCCGGCTCAAGCGAAAAATTCGCAGGAGGACTTGCGGACCACTCAAAAGAGACAGCTCTGCTACACAGTGCAACGCATCTTCTGCATTCAGCTCTACGCGCTGTTTTGGGCGATCATGTTGAACAAAAGGGCTCCAACATAACAAGCGAGCGATTAAGATTTGATTTTTCGCATAATGAAAAAATGTCCAAAGAACAAATAGAGCGAGTTGAAAAAATAGTTAATGATTTCATAAAAAAAGATTTGCCGGTAAAATTTGAGATACTGACGGTTGATGAAGCGAAAAAACAAGGAGCCATCGGCTTGTTTGAAGACAAGTACTCCCAAATTGGAGGCGGCGTAAAAGTTTATTTTATAGGCAATGACGCACTTGGATATGCAAGCAAAGAAATCTGTGGCGGACCTCATGCGCAAAACCTAGGCGAACTTGGTGAATTTCGCATTATAAAAGAAGAAGCTTCAAGTGCGGGAGTGCGCAGAATAAAAGCAGTGTTGAAAAACTCAAAAATTAGCTAAAATAAGCCAACTTGACAATGAAGCAGATACATTGTATCATTTTGCGGTTCCTAATATCCACAGAACCCTTGCACTTTTTTGGCTTATTTGATAGAATTTTCGCACATTATGTCAGCCAAAAGCGATAAGGATTTTTTTGAACTAGAAGGAATAGTAGAAGAATTGCTCCCGGGTGCGCAATTCAGGATAAAAATTCCGAACGGACAGTTTGTTATTGGTTATCTTTCCGGAAAAATGCGAATGAACCATATAAAAGTCCTGCCTGGGGATAAAGTCAAAATGGAAGTCAGCCCGTACGATCTCACAAAAGGCAGAATAACATTTAGAATGTAAAACTATGAAAGTCAGGGCTTCTGTTAAAAAAATCTGCCGCGACTGCAAAACAACCCGCAGAAAAGGACGGGTTGTTGTGATTTGCAAAAATCCTAAACACAAGCAAAGACAAAAATAATTATGGCAAGAATCGCAGGTATAAACATTCCGCAAAATAAAAGAGTCGTGATAGCTCTTACTTCTATTTATGGTGTTGGCTTATCGCGATCAAAAAAAGTTCTTGCAGAATGCGCAGTTGATATAAATACAAAGGTTAAAGACCTTTCAGAAGCGCAAGTAAACTTAATCCGAGAAAAAATTGAAAAGCAGTTTAAGCTGGAAGGCGAACTTCAAAGAGAAGTGCAAAGCAACATTAGACGCCTTAAAGAAATAGGGAGCTATAGGGGCGAAAGGCACAAAAAGAGCCTTCCTGTGCGCGGACAACGAACCAAAACAAATTCTCGTACACGAAGAGGTAATGTTCGCAAAACAATGACAAGCGGACGCAGAATCCTGACAAAGACATAATATATGGCAACAGAAGAAAACAAACCATCAAAAGTCATAAAAAAGAAAAAGAAGGCATTAAGGCAGGTTCCGCATGGCCGTGCTTATGTTCAGGCAACCTTCAACAACACAATGATCACATTCACTGACCTTAACGGAAATGTTCTAACATGGTCAAGCGCCGGCCACTGCGGTTTCAAGGGCCCAAAAAAAGCCACTCCGTTTGCTGCAAGCATCATAGTCCAAAAAGCAGTTGAACAAGCGGAAAAATACGGGATAAAAGATGTGAACGTATTTTTAAAAGGAATCGGCGCTGGCAAAGATTCTGCAGTAAGAGCTTTGAATACGTATGGGATTAACGTGCTTTCTATAACAGACCAAACTCCAGTACCGCACAATGGATGCCGCGCGCCTAAACCAAGAAGAATATAAAAAGAATTATGGGAAGAGTAAGACAAGCAACATGTAAGATGTGCAGAAGAGAAGGCGCCTCTTTGTGCGGACGCGAAAAGTGCGCGTTCAAACGAAGAGGAACAGTTCCTGGAGTCCACGGCGCCAAAAAAACAAGGCGGCCGTCGATTTTCGGTTCACAGCTTCGTGAAAAACAAAAAGCAAAAAGATTATATAATATTCTTGAAAGGCAGTTCAGAGGTTACTTTGAAAAAGCTGTCAAAAAACAAGGCGACACCGGCAAATTAATAATTCAAATGCTTGAAACAAGATTTGATAATACGATTTATAGATTAGGATTCGCAAAAACGCGAAGACAGGCAAGGCAGTTTGTTTCGCATTCAATGTTTGATATCAATGGGAAAAAGGTAAATATTCCGTCTTATCAGGTTAAAGTAGGTGACACCATAACTCTAAGAGAGGTCAAAAAGAACAAAAAAGCATTTGAAAACATTTCTGAACAGCTTCAAAAAACCGAAACGCCGAGCTGGCTTTTGATTGATCCTGCTAGCGTAACCGGCAAAGTCCTATCATTACCCGAAGGCGAAAATTTAAAAACAATTTTTGACCCAAAACTAATCGTTGAGTTTTACTCACGATAAAAATATTTTATGGAAAAAATACTTCTTCCAAATCGTCTTACGGTTTCTGACGGCTCTAATCCAAACGAAAAGATCATAATAATAGAGCCATTTTATTATGGTTATGGAACAACAGTGGGCAACTCCTTACGCAGAGTATTATTGTCATCGCTTGCTGGAGCTGCTATTACTGCTGTAAAAATAAACGGGGTTTCACATGAATTTGCAACATTAGACGGCGTAAAAGAAGACGCGCTTGAAATTATTTTAAATCTAAAAGGAGTAAGATTAATTTCGCATTCAGACAGCCCTGTAAAACTATCTCTTAAAACATCAGGCGAAAAAGTCGTAACAGCAGCGGATTTTGAAAAATCTTCTGATATAGAAATCGTAACCCAGCAGCACAAAATTGCGACTCTAACAAGTCCTAAGGCAAAATTTGAACTAGAAGTAACAATCGAAAAGGGCAGGGGCTACTCGCCAACAGAAGAGCGTGAGACGCCGTCAGATATTGGAACAATTGCAATTGACGCGATTTTTTCACCTATTAGAAATGTAGGATACAAAATAGAGAACACGCGCGTTGGAGACATAACAAACTACGACAAACTGATACTCACAATTGAATCAGATGGAACAGTTAAGCCAGAGACAGCAGTTAAAGAGTCGGTTAACATTCTTTTAGAACAGTTTAATTTTATTTTGGAAAATATTGAAGGTTCTCCTTCAACTAATTCTGAACCAGAAGCTGAACAAAAAACCGAATAGTTATGAGACACAGAAACACAAAACGAAAACTCGGTCGAAAAACAGGTCCGCGCGTATCAATGCTGCGCAACCTTGTTGAGAGTGTTATATTATACGAATCTATTCAAACAACCAAAGCAAAAGCCAAAGAGGCAAGAAAAATTGTTGAAAAACTCATCACGATCGGAAAAAAGGGCGATCTTGCCAGCAGAAGGCAACTGATGAAATATCTATACACTGATCTGTCTGTTAAAAAAATACTTGAAGTGCTTGCGCCAAAATACAAAAACAGAAAAGGCGGCTACACAAGAGTAACATTGCTTGGAACAAGAAAGGGAGATGGCGCGGAAATCGTTAAATTGGAGCTTGTATAAATATATGGAATTAAAACGCGAAAAGCACATTATTGACGCAGAGGGCCAGGCAGTTGGAAGATTGGCAACAAAAATTGCTACTTTTTTAATCGGCAAACACAAGCCGTCATTTGTTCCGAACATTGACGCTGGTGATTTTGTAACAGTTAAAAATGCTGATAAGTTAAAATTTACAGGCAAAAAGCTCGAACAAAAAGTTTTTAGGCACCACACAATGAGGCCAGGCGGACTTAAGGAGGTAAAAGTCGTTGATGTTTTCAAAAAAAATCCAGGAGAGGTGGTTAAACACGCTGTTTATGGCATGCTTCCAAAAAACAAGCACAGAGTTAATAGGATTAAGCGCCTAGTAATTGAATAACTTTATGAGCGAAACGAAATACAAACAGGGAATAGGCAGACGAAAAGAAGCAACAGCTGTTGTTCGGCTTGTTAAAGGCAAAGGGAACATAATTATTAACAAGCGGGAATATAAAGAATACTTCACAAGAACCGACCTGCAAACAATTGTAACATCGCCTTTTGATGCAATCGGAGAAAAAGACGCCTATGATGTAGAAGCGCTGGTAAAAGGCGGCGGAATCGTAGGCCAAGCAGAAAGCGTTCGGCTCGGAATTTCAAGAGCATTGCTTATTTCAAACCCAGATCTTCGCCCTTCTCTTAAAAAACTCGGCTATCTAAAAAGAGACGCTCGCAAGAGAGAAAGAAAAAAGCCGGGGCGCAGAACAGCCAGAAAAAAGGAACAGTGGTCAAAACGATAAAAATCAACATCCTTCCAAAAGAAGGATGTTTGGTTTAATGCTTCCATTTTAGCTCATTTTGACGTACAATTGCCCTACATATGCACCAAAGCATTGCTAAAAATACAGCATACCTCACAATTTCTTACACAGGCCAAAAAATCCTTGCTTTTGTTTATTTCATGTTCATAGCAAGAATTCTAAATGTTGACGGAGTTGGCGCTTATTTTTTATCACTATCAATACCGACAGTTTTTTCTGTTTTTGCTGATTTTGGACTTCAGCCGGTAATTGTACGTGAAATTGCCAGAGAACGGTTTGATGTACCTAAATTAATCAGATCATCAATCGGCTTAAAATTGTTTTTTATATTAGCGTCAGGGATAGCTAGCATAGGAACATCACTGGCTCTTGGCTATGATAAGCAAATTATTAATCTTGTATCGCTAGCAACAATCGTAATGGCCCTTGATTCAATACACCTGACGATTTACGGCGTCTTGCGAGGACAGCAACTTTTAAAGTACGAATCAGCAGGAATTTTTATCGGCATGATCCTGACAGTTGTTTTTGGTTCCATTTCATTGATTGTAAACCCGTCAATAAGCATGCTTATGATTGCGCTTATGATTGGCAGTTTATGGAATGTGGTCTGGTCAATCATTTGCGCCAAAAAAATAATAAGTCTTTCGTTTTTCATTCCGCGTTTTGATGTCAGTATTGCAAAAAAACTTTTAAAAACAGCCCTGCCGTTCGCGCTCGCAGGCGCTTTTGTGAAAGGTTATTCGTACATTGACACAATTTTAATTTCTCTAATTTTAGGAGGATCATCCGTCGGTATATATGCTATTCCATACAAAATAACTTATGCTTTTCAATTTATTCCAATGGCCTTTATTGCAGCACTATACCCTGGCATGAGCGCTCTGGTAGAACAATCGTCAGACAAGCTAAAAGAGGTTTTCAGCGACTCAATGTGGTACATGGCAGTTCTTGCCTTTCCAATATCATTCGGAATTTGGGCAATAGCGCCGGAAATTGTAACAATGCTCGCAGGCCCGAATTTTTACGAATCAGTAGCTCCGCTTAAAATATTGATATTCGCGACTATATTTTTATTTCTTGATTTTCCGATCGGTTCAATCCTTAATGCGGCAGACAAGCAGGGAACAAAAACCGCTATTATGGGTTTTACAATGTTAATAAATGTAGCAGCTAACGCGCTATTAATACCAAAGCTCAATGTTATCGGGGCGTGTGTGTCAGCTATAATCAGTTTTATTGTTCTGTTTGTTCTTGGAATGCACTTTGCAAGACGCACAACGAATTATTCATTCATGGATTTATTGCGGATGATTATCCCAGTCGCATTTTCATCAGCAATAATGGCAGGTGTTGTCTTGCTGTTAAAGCAATATATGAACATTGCTGTCGTGATACTAATTGGCTCTGTCTTGTACATTATATTTCTTAAAATATCAGGATCGCTTCAGGCAAAGCATATTAAGCATATTTCTGATGTAATAAGGCGATACTCAAATAAAAATCGTTATGAAGAAGACATTAATTCTAACAATTGATTTTCCTCCAATGTTTGGCGGAGTTGCAAGATATCTTTGCGAGCTTTCTCTTTCGCTTCATGATTCTGTCTCTGTTCTTGCGCAAAATATGAAAGGCGCAAAAGAGTTTGATCTAAATTCAAACATAAATACAGAAAGAGTTAATCTGTTCTGGCCGTTTTGGCCTCACTGGACAAAAATTATTTTCATAATTTTCAAAAAAAGAAAAGAATTTGACCAGCTCATAATAAGCCATGTTTTGCCGCTCGGGCTTCCTGCATTGTTTGCAAAAGTATTCTTAAAAAAGCAGTATATTTTGATAATGCACGGCCTTGATTACAACCTTGCAGGCAAAAATGCATGGAAAATATTTTTAAGATCAATTATTTTGGAAAACGCAAAACTTGTTATTTGCAATTCAAACGCGCTATGCGTTCGAGCATCAGCGGAGAATCCCGGAATCAATTCAACTGTTCTTTATCCAAGCCCCTCGCAAAAACACATGGCGCTTGCAGAAAAATATCAAAAAACAGATTTATCGCCGCATAATCCAATAAGATTATTAACTGTCGCTCGCCTTGTTCCGCGAAAGGGGCATGAACTTGTTCTAAGAGCAATTTCACAGCTTATAAGCGAAGGAACCGATGCATTTTACACGATTGTCGGCGACGGGCCGGAATATGGCAAATTATTCGATCTAGCGCGAGAATTGAATCTTGAACAAAAAGTAAAATTCGAAAGAAACGCCAGCGACGAAGCTGTAAGGGAAATTTACAAAAAATCAGACCTGTTTGTAATGCCGACTCTTACAATCGGCGCTGATGTGGAAGGATTCGGCATTGTATACATAGAGGCAGCGTCTTATGGTCTGCCTTCAATCGCAACTGATATGCCCGGCGTAAACGAATCTGTTATTAACAACGAAACAGGATTGCTTATTGAGGAAGGGGATATAAGTGCGCTGTCTGAAGCAATAAAAAAACTCGCAACAAATAACAATCTGTTTCTTGAGCTTTCGAAAAACGCAAAAAAACGGGCTTTTAATGAATTTCAATGGCATATTCAAGCGCCAAAAATATACAAATATCTATGAACCAGCTGATTTCGGTTATTATTCCAACTCACAACCGCTCAAATACAATATCTGCAACTTTAGATTCTTTGTTTTCTCAATCGTATAATAACATTGAAATTATTGTTGTTGACGACGGATCAACAGACCAAACCGAGAATGTGCTTTCAAAATATGAAAGCAGAATAAAAATAGTAAAACAAAAAAATGCAGGATCAAATGCAGCAAGAAACCGCGGGTTTAAAGATTCTACAGGTGAATATATACTATTTTCTGACGATGATATTTGTTGGGAAAGCAATGCGATCGAAACTATGCTAAATGCGCTAATGTATGACAATGGCGCGTCATTTGCATATTGCAGGTTCAAACTCGGCTGGAAAAAATTTAAATTACGGGAATTCAATTCGGGCACGCTTAAAAAAATAAACTACATACACACATCTTCTTTAATGCGCAGAGCTGATTTTCCGGGTTTTGACGAGTCGTTACAGCGTTTTCAGGATTGGGACTTATGGCTTACACTGTTAGAAAATGGCAAACGGGGCGTGTTTGTAAAAAAGGTTTTATTTAAAATAAGAACCGACAACCCGATTACAAAATCAACATGGCTCCCTTCCTATGCATATAGACTGCCGTGGAAAATTATAAACTGGAAGCCAAAATCCATCGCTTCGTACGAAAAAGCAAAAGCAATCGTGCAAAAAAAACACGGAATAATGTAAAATATGGACATATCAATTGTAATTGTTAACTACAAAGTCGCTGATCTGCTTTTAAGATGCTTAAAATCAATTTATGAGCATGTTCATGGAGTAAATTTTGAAATATTTGTAATTGATAATGCATCAGAAGACGGACTGATAGATCGGATAAGAAACAATTTTCCGGGCGTAATAACAATACAGAACAGAGAAAATTTAGGTTTTGCAGGGGCCTGCAATCAGGGCATAAAGCTTGCAAAAGGCGAGTTTGTACTCCTGTTAAATCCTGACACAATGCTTATAGACGATTCTGTTAGCAAGATAGTGCAAAGAATGCGTACAGAGCCAAATACAGCCATTGGAGGCATACATTTGCTTAATCCTGACCTTACGGATCAAGAAGGCGCTGTTCGCAGTTTTCCAAGAATAATTGACCAGCTGCAAATTTTGTTAAAAATACCGCATATAATAGAAACGCGTACCGTACGCAAATATCTTATGCGTGATTTTGACATGACTCACGACGCAAATGTTGACCAAGTCATGGGCGCATTTTTTTGCATACGCAGATCAGTTCTTGACTTAATCGGCCTTCTGGACGACGAAATTTTCTATTGGTTTGAGGAAGTTGATTTATGCAAGCGCGCTGTTGATGCTGGTTTTGATGTAAAATATTTTTCGTATATCAGAGCAATCCACGAAAAAGGCCATTCATTCAGACAAGTCGCAACTTTGCAAAAGCAAACAATATTGCGCAAAAGCTTGCGGCACTATGCAAAAAAACATTTCAGCTTACAGGCGCGACTCATTTTGCTTATATTGGAGCCTGTATTCTTTGTTCTGGCGCTTGTTGCGCATATCATAAAACCAAAATAAACTATGCGCGAGCAATTTTTCTCAAAAACATTTTGGATTACATTATCGCTTCTTGCGGCATGGTTTGCAATAGCGGTTCTGTCTTTTTTTACAAACACTGCAACAATAGCAACATCAGCGCTGGCAATAGCAACATTTATTATTTCTTTGCGCAAAACAGAATATGGAATTTATATTGCTTTTGCGGAATTATTTACCGGCTCGCACGGGCATGTGCTTCCTTACGCTCGCATGGCAATCTTTGCCGCAATAATGCTAGCGTGGCTTATAAAAATTATTTTCAAAAAAACGCGAATTCCTCAAAATCTGAATCTATACATGCCCTTTTTTCTTCTCGCAACAGCTGTTGCGCTTGGGTTTGCGATTGGGCTTTTGCGCAATAACGCAAAGGACGCTTTTGACGATGCGAACGGATTCTTTTACTTAGTTTATCTGCTCCCGATTATATCTGTAAAATGGGACGCTATCAAACAACACAATCTTTTGCAAATACTTGCGGCAAGCGCAGTCTGGATTTCTATTTTAACCCTGATTTTAATTTACATCTTCAGCCACATGAGCGAACCAATAATGCGATCAGCTTATACTTTCGCAAGAGACACGAGGATAGGCGAATTCACGCATATTGGAGCTGGCGTTTACAGAATTTTTATTCAGTCGCAGTTCACATCAATCGCTTTTCTGTTCATAATCACTTTGTTTTTTCTTTATAACAGTAAAATTACAGACAAAGCAAAAGAATATCTTGCGCCTTTTTCTCTTATTATTTCTTCGTTAATAGCAAGCATGTCAAGAAGCTTTGCAATCGGACTTTCTGCTGGAATAATCGCGTTTTTCGCTTTCTGCTGGCAACAGGGAAGTGTGTTTGGCGAAAATTTTACAAAAAAAATAAGCATAATTTTCTTATCGCTTGTTGCCTCATTTTTATTGCTTTTTGCCGCTGTATCAGTGCCGGTTCCGCCAGGGACAGGTTCTTTCGGCTTAATTAGAGCGCTCTCAACAAGAACTGACTCTGGTGATCTGGCTATTTCAAGCAGATGGAAATTATTACCAAGAATGAATGATGCAATATTTGAAAATCCGATTTTTGGAAGCGGGTTTGGAACAATAGTCGCATTCCCGACAGATGACCCAAGAATACTGTCAATTTCGCCTGATGGAATGTGGAGAACATACAGATTTGAATGGGGGTGGCATGACCTATGGCTTAAAATGGGAATATTCGGCCCTATTGCAATGCTTTATTTAATTTTCTTTATCTGCAAAACAGCATTAATCAACAAAAAATCAGAAAGAGCGTGGCTTTACAGCGCGATATTGTGCTACTCATGCGCGCTTTTAGCAATTCACATATTCAGCCCATACTTAAATCACCCGATCGGGCTTGGATTCCTCCTCTTTGCAGTTCCGTTTTTAACATTCAAAGAAAAAAATAATATACACGGCTCAAAAGTTGAAATCTTAAAAATGCCGATCAAGCAAATTAGTTTTGACGCTCCGGCTCAATTTTCACAACAAACAAAAACTCAATAAAAAACCGCTTTGTCTATATCAGCATAGCCATTAATAAACAAAGAAGCGTCAACCGGCTTTTTACCGCTAATTTGAATTTTTACAATAGAAACAGCTCGGTCTTTGCAGCAGACAATTAGTTTGTTATTTATAACAGAAGCGGTTCCTATTATTCTATCACCGCATATACAATCATCATCAATAGAAACTTCACGCATCTGAACGCGAATTTCCGTTCCGTTTCTGTTCCAAATTGTCCATGATCCGGGCCATGGTTCGTATGCGCGTATTTTTCTTTCTATTATTTCTGCGCTTTCATCCCAGTTTATGCGTCCATCATCGCGGCTAAGCTCTTTGCAAAAAGTAGCTTTGTTGTCATCTTGCGCTTGTGCGATAATTTTACCGGCAGCATAATCCGAAATTGAATCAACAAGAAGTTTCGGGCCGATTGATTTAATTTTTTCTTCAAGGGACGCTGATGTTTCGCTTTGATCTATCATCAACCGTACCTGATTAAGCAGGGGGCCGTGGTCCATTTTCTTGTCCAATAGCATTATGGAAACCCCGGTTTCTTTTTCACCATTTGCTATTGCACTCATAATAGGAGAAGGTCCGCGGTACTTTGGCAAAAGCGACGGGTGCATGTTCACTGTACCGAATTTTGGAATTGACAATATTGAATCTGGAAGAATTTTTCCAAATGCGACAACACAAAAAATATCAGCTGAAATACCTTCCAGATCTTTAAGATCGTGAAACACTGGAAACCCAAGCTCAAGAGCTCTTTTTTTTACAGGCGTTTGAGCAATCTTGCTGCCGCGGCCTGCTGGTTTGTCAGACATTGTAACCGCGGCAAGCAGGTCAAATCCAGGCGACTTCGCAATCTCATCTAAAAATGGCACGGCCAAAGACGGCGAGCCAAAAAACACTGTTTTGATTTTTTCTGTCATAGATTTATAAGCGCTGATGCCTTGTGAACTTTTCAACTTTGTCTATGAATAGTATGCCATCAAGATGATCAATTTCGTGCTGGATTATGACCGCATCAAGGCCCGAAAAAGTTTTTTTGATTTTGTTCCAGTTTTGATCCAGTGCTGAAAGTTTAATGCTCTTTGAACGCTTAACAAAACCAAAAACATTAGGAACAGACAAGCACCCCTCGTCTACTTTTATTTTTCGCATTGATCGCGAAATAATCCGCGGATTAATGAATGCCTGAATGCAGCCGCTAAGTTCAGCAATAATAACCCTTTTTGACACCCCGACTTGCGGAGCTGCAAGACCAATTCCATCTGCTTTTTCCATTGTTTCTTGCATGTCAAAAATAAGCTCATTAAGCTCTTTTGCGCCAATCTCGCTATCTTTAACATTAGCGGATTTTTGCCTTAAAATACTGCTTTCTAGTGTAAAAATTGACCTTATTGTCATATAACTGGATTGACTTCTATAATAACCGAATCCGGAGCTTGGCGCAAGACAGCGCATATTTCGCTGGATTTTGCCAAATCAATAAAAAACTGAAAACCGTTTTTGCATGGAATAAGATCAACACCCATCTCTCTCAAAGTTTTTTCGCACTCGCTAACAGCGCTCATGTCTTTGCTTTTAGAAGCAGAAGAAATTTTTATCTCATCAGAAAAAGGCGGAAGCATGAACCGCTTGCGTTCTTGCAGTTCATCTGCGAGAAGCTCAAGAGGGGTGTGGAGCGCTTTTTGAACCATGCCTGTCATCCATGTTTGCAAAATAACTTTTGCGCCAAGCGTCTCGCCAATACCAGCGTATTCGCGGATTCGCAAAATAGTCCTCTGGCCTGATCTGTAATCAACATCAGAAAAGCCAAGATCAGCGCATAAATCCGCAACAAGCCCGACTGATTCCGTAAATACTGAAAGATAATTTTCAAAATAATACTGAGTTGCAAGCGTTATTCTGGCTTTTCCGGGCGCTTTGCCTTTTTCAACTATTTCAACTGAATAGTCAGGGAATAAATCTTTCAATTTCGCTAAAACTTTTTTATTCCTGACGCCGAAATTCGCCAAATCAGCGCTGTTACAAACAGAACAAACCGATGAGTTTGCCCGTTCCTTTTTGCAGTTTGGGCAAATAACCGTTTGTTCAAGCGCGACAACGGGCATTTTACAAAACACACACTGTTCAATAGCTCCGCAATCCTTGCACTTAATTCTATTGGCAACGCCTTTTAAATTGTAAAAAAGAACGACATTTTTGTTTGCATCAAGAACATTCCTGCACTCGTCTAAAAGCGCAGAGGACAAAAACGGAAATTTGTTTTGTCTTGCTTCTGTATTCAAATCAATTATTTTTGCTGTTGATTTTGTATAATATTCACAGACGCGATCAAGCCCAACAAGGTCGCCTGAAGACGGGGACGCGTCAGTAAAGACCAAAAGTGCGTTAGCTTTTTTCGCAAGCGACTTTGCGCAATTTCGCGCGTCATATCGCGGGTTTCGGTCGCGCTGTGCGTGCTCTTGCGAGCTGGAACGCATAACAAAAACAGCATCAAGTTTTGGCGGCAAATAAAAACAGCCTATGCGCGTTGAAACAAGACAATTAATTTTTCCGCTTCGCCAACTGTGTATAACGCTGCATCTTGCATTTTTGGGCATACTGCCGTCTAATTTTTTATGGAGCAATCCTTTTGAAGAAAATACTTTTGAAACCACTTCAAGATCATGAAAATGCGGAACGAGGATAAGGGTATTTGCGTCTTTATCAGCTTTTTCCATCCAGTCGCAAACAAGCGACGCTGAACCTGACAAATCGTCAACAAAAGCAAATACTGATCCTGATTTGCCCAAAACCGCAGAATCCAATTTTTTTATGTTTAAATTTTGAGCTTGCAAAACTTCTTGTTTATTGCAAAAGTCGCTATTGTTGTACAGATTTGAAAAAGACAAATGCAACACTGAAGAAACAGACTGAAAAAGATTGCTGGCAATCTCCTCGCAAAGTTCCAGCTCTTGTTCTTTTATATAATCGCGTATTACAGACGAAATATCTGAAAGCTTGACAATGTTAGATTCATTTTTAACACGGGCAACAACTCCGTATATATTTCTTCCATGGAAACGCACTAAAACAAGATCATTGCGCTTGACTTGCATTCCAGCAGGAACCTTATAATCAAAATACGAAAACCGCCGAGGCAGGCGAATAATCGGGTAAATCTCGGCGATTGAATTTTGAGCAATATTGCTATTTATATTTTCATTCATGACAGTTCAAAATTTGCGACAATATAACCGACGCCAAACGGATATTCGTACGAAAGTATTTTTGGCGTAACCGAAACACCATCAAGCGCTCCGAACAAAATCGCGAGCGATTCGTAAGAGCACTGTTTTGCCTTTTCTCTCATTCTCTTGTTCAGATTAAGAAGCCCGGCCGCATTTGTTTCTTTTATGCATTCTATAATTGTAGCGTCATACTTTGCACCCATTGCGTTAAATCCTGCAGGGGACTCGCTTGTCAAGGTATGCGCATTGTCGCCGGATGCGATTATGGCAATTCGTTTGCTGGTTGCAAATATTTGATTTTTGAGCGCTTGTCCAAAATGAAAATGATCTTTTGCCGATAGGCGGGAAGACGAAACAGGCACAATTCTTAATTGCTCAATTCTTTGTGCAAGCAAAAGCATTGGAACAGATGCGCCATAATCAAGCTTGTCAAAAGAATCAAGCGTGATTGGAATCTTTTCGCTGCGAATAGCGCGTTGCGTTCGATCAATAAACGCAATATCAGGAAAAAATTGATTTTTGGTATTCAAATCCCCGAATTGCGACAGATCAACAGAGTACGAATCATGAAAATTGATGGAAAAAGCGCTCTCATGCACCGGTGCATGTGATGATAAAATAATTATTGTTTCCGGCTTTGATGCAACAAGTTCATCGCTTAGTTCTGCTAGGGCATCTATTGTTGCTTGAGCTTTTGCTGTTTTGTCTGATCCAACGCTTGAAAGCAAGAGCGGGGAATGCGGAACAAATGAAGCGAATACGAGCATAATATTCAATTAAATTTATTGTTTGCTAGTTGTTGAAACAGAAACAGTTTCTGTGTCTGATCCGGATAGCACAAATCCTGCTTGATTTATTATATCGCCTGTTTCATGCGCTAAAATTGTTTTTGGGTCAACAGAAACAACATTTTCCCAACGCAAGCCATACGATTCAAAAGCACTGCCGGAAACAACTGGTCTTAATTTACCGTCTGAAACAATATAAACAGAAGGCGAGCTAGAGGACTTAACAAGCAAGCCGTCTCTTAGTTTAACAATATCGCCTCGCGCATATTGTTCCAGTTCAGCAGGCGATTTTTTAACAATGCTTCTTGCGTCAAAATTAAGATCGAGAATATCGCGTGTAGTTATCGGGTGCTTGACGCCGTCTCTTACAAACCATACTCCGCCCGTTGAAGAGTCCTGAATTAGCGATCCAACAGGGGATTGAGACAAAGATGTTATTGGATCCCCGGCAACATAGCCGTCCAAATCTCCGAGATTAACTTCAAGCACTTCGTCCATAGAAAAACCAATTGATCTGAATGCCTCCATGTCAACAATGTGGCGTTTTGCATCATCAACAATCAAATATATTGCGCCGCTCGGATCGCGAAGCAGGGAATAATTTTGGAATTTTATTTTCTGGCCATCTGGATAAGCGTTGATTGAAGTATCATCTGCTTGAACAATCAGATCAGGGTTAAAACGCGACAAAAGAACTGACTTGGAAGTTATCAAGCGCTTTAAGCCGTGCTCAATAAGATAAACCGCGCCGTTTGTTTTGCTTTGAAGCAAAATGCCGTTTGGAAACATTGGCGCAAACCATGTTGTCCAAATGCGCGCAAAATTTTCGTTTCCGTGCAAGTGCGGAGTGTAGCTGTAAAGCGAAGCTGTTGCTTTGTTTGCAGGCGCAACAGCAACGCCGTCTATGATAGATGTTTTTCCGGGCGCGAAACCGGCGGTTGTAACGCCGATAATTTCCAAATCTTTAAAATATCCATCGCGAAATTGCATTGCCGCTGAATTAACTTGTTTAGGAAACCCCTTCCAGCGCTGAATTGACGGTTCGTCATGCGAACAGTCGTCGCACACCGCATAGCCAGTCGCCCAATCAAGCTGGTCCTGCGACGGACTATCGTCATCAATCAAGCTCTGTTCTTTTTGCAAAAGAACAATCAAAACTTTTGGATTGATTACCCATCTTTGCGCTGCTCTCCAGATAATTTCTGCGGAACTGCGCACAGCGCCGTCTATGTCTGTGAATTTTGCATTTGCAAGCGATCCGGACAACAGTAATTGCTGGATTCCATTCAGGTCAAGGTCGCTCGCATTTGCAAACTCGCTGTCAGAAACAATAAAATTAGGCGTAAACGAAAACGCGTTCGCGTTAAGCGGAAAAAATGCTAATTGGCCTGCTATTATCAAAACAAAAATCAGAAATTTATTCATAATTTTCTTATAAAATTATATCAAAAAAATTGCTTGTGCGCAAACGAAAAAGGGCAAATAGCCCTTTTTGTTATGCAGCGACTTTTACTCTTCGCCTGCTCTTTTTTACAATACTTATATCGCCTTTAATTTCGTCTATATTTACCGTATCGTTTTCGCGCAAATCGCCTTTGATTATCAATTTTGCAAGCCTGTCCAATATGACTGTTTGAACGACTCTTTTAAGCGGCCGGGCACCGAACACAGGATCATATCCGCGTTTTGCAATGAATTTTTTGGCTTCATCGGTTACCTCAATTGAAATTCTCTTTTCAGCAAGTCGTTTTTCAACAACCCTGATCTGCAAGTCAACTATTTTGCCGATTTGTTCTTCGGTTAGTCCGTGGAATGTGATAATTTCATCAACGCGGTTCAAAAATTCCGGCTTGAATCTTTCTCGCACAAGTTCTTGTATTTTATCATTAACATACGATTCATCACTCTTATTGCGCCTATCTTCAAAACCAATACCAGATTCCTTACCGGCATTTAAAAGAAGATCTGATCCGAGGTTTGAGGTCATTATAATAATGGTATTTTTAAAATTGACTTTTCTGCCTTTTGCATCAGTAAGGTGACCGTCGTCCAAAATCTGCAAAAGCATATTGAATGTGTCAGGATGCGCTTTTTCTATTTCATCAAACAGCACAACGCTGTACGGCTTTCGACGGATTGTTTCTGTTAACTGGCCTCCCTCGTCATACCCGACATAGCCGGGAGGGGAGCCGATCATTTTACTTGTAGCGTGCTTTTCCATGTACTCGCTCATATCAAGACGCACAAGCGCGTTTTCGTCGTTAAACATGAATTCAGCAAGCGAACGGGCAAGTTCTGTTTTTCCAACGCCGGTAGGGCCAAGAAATATAAACGATCCTATTGGGCGCTTTTCTTCTCCGATCCCGGAACGGGACCTGCGAAGCGCGTTTGAAACAGCAGCAACGGCTTGTTCTTGCCCTATAACGCGTTCTGATAATTTTTCCTCCATGAACTCAAGCTTTTGAAGCTCGCTTTCAAGCATTTTCGAAACCGGAATGTTTGTCCAACGCGAAACAATCATTGCAATGTCTTCTTCTGTGATGACTTCTTTTAATATTCCGCGATCGCGTTGCAATTTCGCAAGATTGCTTTCTGTGTTCTTGAGCTGTTTATTCAACATTGGAATTCTGCCGTACCGCAATTCAGCGACTTTTTGCAGATCGCCTTTACGCTCTTCTATTTCTGCCTGGCCTTTTAGATTTTCAATCTGCTTTTTTAAATCCCTAATTTGAGTAATAAGATTTTTTTCATTGCCCCAGCGCATCTCAAGCTCGCGTTCTTTTTCAGTGATATCAGCAAGGGATTTTTCTATGTCTTTCAAACGGCTTTTTGAGTCAGCGTCTTCTTCTTTAAGAAGCGCTTGTCGTTCTATTTCAAAGCGCTTTATGTCCCTTTTTAACTTGTCTAAATCCTCTGGCATTGAATCAATCTGCAATCTCAAAGCAGAAGCTGCTTCGTCAACCAAATCAACCGCCTTGTCCGGCAAATGCCTGTCTGTAATATACCGTGCGGAAAGTTCTGCTGCAGCAACGATTGATGGATCAGAAATTCTGACACCATGATGAACTTCGTATTTTTCTTTAATGCCGCGCAAAATCGCAATCGTGTCCTCAACAGTCGGCTCATCAACAAAAACCGGCTGGAACCTGCGCTCAAGAGCGGGATCTTTTTCTATATATTTTTGGAACTCTTTAAGAGTTGTTGCTCCGATTGCTCTAAGTTCGCCGCGTGCAAGAGCCGGCTTTAACATATTTGACGCGTCTAGCGTTCCGCCTTCTGATGTTCCAGCGCCAACAAGCATGTGAAGCTCGTCAACGAACAAAATCATGCGTCCGTCTGCTTCTTTGATTTCTTTTAAAAATGCCTTGAGACGGTCTTCAAATTCGCCCCTGTACTTTGTGCCGGCGACCATTGAACCAATGTCCATTGAAATAAGCTCTTTGTCTTTTAATGACTCCGGAACATCGCCCTGCGCAATCCGCTGCGCCAAACCCTCAACAACGGCAGTTTTACCGACTCCCGCCTCTCCGATAAGAACAGGATTGTTTTTTGTGCGGCGCGAAAGAACCTGCATCAGACGCCTGATTTCTGCATCGCGCCCGATAATTGGATCAAGCTTTTCGTTTCTTGCCATGTCAGTAAGATTCGTGGAATACTTTGCAAGAACTTGATATTTGTTTTCCGGTTCAGGAGAATCTACCTTTTGATTTCCTCGGATGTCTTTTAGAACTTTTAAAATATCGTCCTCGCGAGCGCCAAACTCTTCAAGCAAGCGGCGAATATCAGGATCAGCAAGCAAACCAAGCAAAAGGTGCTCGGTTGAAATATATTCATCTTTAAATGACTTTGCGATTCTGTGCGCTGCTGCAAGCACGCGATTCATGCGCTGTGAAACATACATTTGCGCGAATCCGCCGAATCCTCCACTTGTTTTTGGAAGGTCGTGAAGAATGTGATCAATCTCATCTGCAAGATCATCAAATTCAACTTCAAGTTTGTCAAAAATTGTTAATACTATGCTCTCTTCTTGCGAAAGCAGAGCCGCAAGCAAGTGTATCGGCTCAAGCGCCTGCTGTCCGCCTTCTACTGCTATATTGTGAGCATGTTGCAGGGCTTCTTGCGATCTGTGTGTAAAATTATTTGGTTGCATAATTCAATAATTAGCACTCTCAATTGTAGTCTGCTAATTTGATTTTGTCAAACAAGTTATTGACAGGCATTGACTTTTCGGCAATTTTCTGCAAATATGCCTTACGAGGCCGCTTTCAACCAAAGGTCAGCCAACCCTGGAAGTACCCGGGGAGGTCAGCCGGCGGCTAGTCAAGGAGGGTCAGCCGCATGGCAAGCCCCAA
>AMFJ01002877.1_pt1 | contig 37110 bp, 31 predicted proteins | sample 427208 | NCBI WGS metagenome assembly AMFJ01 (sample SAMN02954298, study PRJNA114691) | groundwater metagenome | biome: aquatic; feature: subsurface aquifer; material: sediment; isolation source: subsurface aquifer sediment | place: USA: Rifle, CO | collected 2008-08 | reverse complement strand
TTGCGAAGCGTGTCGAGAAAGGAAACAGGCAAAGCAAAAATTTCAAACAAGCCATGTATTGCGTATAACCTTAATTGCGCAGGCCTTATCATTAACAAAAAATACCACTTTTCTTTATTCTAGTGGTATTTTGACAATATAGCAATATGACAATGTGGCAATTTTAGTCTTGTTGAGCCTTAAAAGCCAAGTAGACATTTTCCAAAAGACAAGCGATTGTCACTGGTCCAACACCACCTGGAACTGGAGTCAAAAAGACATTTTTTCCCTCAAATGAAGCTCTGTCCACATCCCCAACCACTCTTTCGCCAACCTTCTCAATGCCACCATCAATAATGATAGAGCCATCCTTGAACATTTTACCCCTAAGGAGCCCCTTGGAGCCCACAGCGCTAACCACAACATCTGAGGACCCAATCTCCCCAAGATTCGAAGGCAATTCACTTGAAAGCACATATTTTGCCAAAAGACCTTTCTGCTCGAGCATTTGACTCATTATTTCACCAAATTCAGCAGAATTTGCCACAACAAGAGCTTTTTTTTGATTCAAATCCCGGCCACTACTCTCTATCATTTTTACAATTGCCTTCGGAAAAACTGGCGAGAGAAGTTTACTTTTTTTCAGAAATCCATCAGCATCCTTGTCTGGAGAAATTGTTGAAATTATTTTGTCCGTGTCAAAACTTGCAGGCAAAGGAAGTTGCACAATGATTCCATTAACTAATTTATCGTGGTTTAATTTCTGAATTCTTTCAATGAGACTTTCTTCGGAAATATTTGCCTCCAAATCAAATCTGAAAAAATTCATGCCAATCTCCTGAGCCGTCTTTTCTTTGAGTCCAACATATATCTTGGATGCTTCATCGTCACCAGCCAAAATCACAGCCAGTCCTGGTTTTTTATCATGCAAAGAAATCTCACTTTTCAAGTAAGCCAGAATTTCATCCGCAATAGGTTTTCCATAGAGTAACTTCATAAATTTTTGATTATCTTCCAGTATTATACTCATGAAAAACAAAAAAGAGCAAGTATTGCATGCCCAAAAATTTTGAATTTCTAATTTTGAATTTTGAATAAATTTTTAATGATTCAATTCTTTAATTTTGAAACATTATATCATTCAGATTTGATTCGAAATTCGAAATTCAAACTTCGAAATTAAGCAATTGCAACAAGAACACTAAGACTCCTATTTGTATCTAAGCGCATCCAAAGGATCAGTCTTGCTAGCTCTTCGTGCAGGAACAAAACCCGTAAGAAGACCCACAAAAGCCGATAAGATAAATATTCCCAAAACAAGCGCTAGCGGTGTAGAAAATAGATTAACAGCTTGTCCTCCAAACTTCGTGGCAATGAAATTAATAATGGTGTTGAACAATTTTCCACCAAGCCACCCAATGACAACACCAGTTACGCCTCCCAAAAATCCCATTATTGCGGACTCCAAGAAGAACATAACCGAGATGCTTCCATCTGATGCTCCGATTGATTTCATAATTCCAATTTCCTCAGTTCTTTCAAGTAAGGTAATTGTCATAGTGTTAAACATACCAATTGCTGATACAAACAAGGCAATAAAACCAAACAAAAACAAGATTATTCTGACATATTTAAAAATCGTGTTCGCCTGATCAACCGTATCAGAAAGCGATGAAACCAAGAGTCCATACTCCAATATTCTATCACGAATAACAGCCATTTCCCCGTTAGATTTTGTCTTAACTTTAACCTGAGCATACTTATCAATTTTCAAGTCTGAGAGAGAAGCAATATTGAGATATGCAACATTGTCCTCACCATCAATAATTCCAACTATTTTATATTTTGTACTGCTTTCAACTCTTTCAAAATTTGATTGAGGCTGAGAATCAGACTTTTCAGCGCCTTCAGACTCAACAGCCAATTCCCTTGGAACAAAAAAAGAAAACGACATCTCCCGCCCTATCATCTCATCAACATTCATTCCAAAAACTTGAGCCACGGAACTGCTAATAACAATGCCTGTTTGATCATCATCATTAAGCAAAACTCCACTGCTTGCTTTATATCCACCAAGTTTAAAAAATGATGGCTTTGCTCCAATAGCAACAAGGTCAGCTGACAACTCCTCAAGATGACCCTGCGTTGTGATTTGGAAGGCGGGACTAAGTTCATCAACTCCAGGCATTTCCTGAATTTTTTCCAACATTTCACTATCAAGAGAAACGATTCCTGATTTGGCCTCAGAAATATCCAAAGTCAAGATGGAATCGGCAGTGGTAATTCTTTCAAGCAAGGTGCTTCGAAGCCCCTCTCCAAGCGAAACCAAAAACAAAATAGCTGCGATACCAACACTCATACCAAGCACCGTCAAAAGCGTACGAGAAGTTCTCGCCTTAAACATACGGGTTGACAATTTGAACAAATCTACAAACTTCATTGTTTTTTGTTTATTTTTTAGACACTTTTTTCATGGGCTTACGCTGAATATTTCAATAACATTATCAACTCAACTTCTCTGACTAATTTCTCAGCACTTCCCTTATAGAGGCCAACGCCACCAAGCGCCTTGGGTGCATCCAATCGTTGTTGCAATCCAAATCTGTCAATCTTATTTTCAATACGCAACTTCATGAAAGCCCTGAGTCGCAGCATCACCTCATCATCAATTTTAATGTGGTAAGTTTCGATCAGATAATCACAAAATTTTACCAGGTTTTCTTCTTGATTTTCATTCAAAAAATGAGTTTGCATCATTATCTTCTTGATTCGCTCAGTGAAAGAAACCGCTCTGGCCTTATTCCAACCTGCGCCACCCTTATCAAAATCAAGATCAAGTTTTTCAGAAAGAACCTCGCTATCAATATTATTAAACAGAAATTCCTTAAGCAGATTCTCGGCAGCTCCGACCTGTTCTTCATTAAGTTCAGAAATGATATGCGAGAGGAGTTGCTTTGCCTTAAATGGAATCAGCAAAACTCCAACTTGCTGAAGCGAAAGATTTTTGAAAGTTCGCATGAGCAACTTAAGCTCACTGGAAATTTCATCTGGTGCCAAAGCAATCTCCTTGGCCAAGGCCTCTTTGGGTCGTTTGTCATGATTAATTTCCTCACTAACCTTTTTCCCATCTTTCATGTGAATGATGCGATCGGCATATATCAAATGCTCCGGATTATGGGTAACCATAATCAAGGTCTTTTTATCGACGCCATTAATTTCCTTGAAAATATCCAGCACATTTTGAGCAGATTCCGAATCAAGATTTCCCACAGGTTCATCAGCCAAAATTATGTCTGGATTATTGACCAAAGCGCGCGCAATTGAAACTCGTTGTTTTTGACCACCGGAAAGTTGAGCCGGGAACCTGTCAGCTTGCTCAGCAATTCCAAATCGACGAAGAAGCTCCATGGCCGCTTCGCGACGATCCTTCAAATTTTCTCCCCGAAAAACTTTTGGCAAACAAACATTATCCAAAACCGTAAGTGTTTCAATAAGATAAAAGGCCTGAAAAACCATTCCTATGCTGGTTTGATGAAATTCCACTTTTTCTTTCTTGGTCATTTGAGCAAGATTTTTTCCCTGCACCACAACATCGCCAAAAGTTGGTGCCTGCAGACCAGAAATACCATAAAGAAGGGTCGATTTTCCACAGCCAGAAGGTCCGTAAATGATGATGTATTCTTCAGGATAAATCTCAACGCTAACACCATCCAATGAACGAACTTCATTGGATTTTCCTTTATTATATATAACCCTTAATTGATCAACCTTTATGCATGGCTCCGCCATTTTTGTTTTTGTTATTTTTGTATTTTTAACTCTTCAGAAATGTCAAAAAATATAATGCTTCAAAATCATCATCCTACTTAAATAATAACACAATATCCAAAAATTTCATATTGCATACATTAAACAAGTGCTCTCTTTTGTGTTTATTTTTGGAGTAATCGCATTAATTCCAAATAGAAATGCAAATTATGCACCGAGGCAAGTTTCAAGAAAAATGGCTCATTCGTTCTGAGCAAATGGTGAAGGTATGCCTTGGTATAATTTTTGCAAGCATAGCATTCACAATCTGAATCTATTGGAGAAAAATCTTCTTTAAATTGTTCATTGCTGATATTTATTGCTTTGTAAAAGTCAGCTTCTAGCTTCTCCTTATTTTTCCAGACAAAAAGTCTTCCATGTCTTCCCTCTCTTGTTGGAATGACACAATCAAACATGTCCATGCCAGCTTTCACAGCGCTAACCAGTTCTTCCGGCTTTCCCAGGCCCATCAAGTATCTTGGCTTATCCTCAGGCAGAAAAGGCGTCACCCACTCCAAAATTTCAATAAGATGTTTTCTCGGCTCCCCCACTGCAACTCCACCAATAGCATAGCCATCCCAACCGGAAGCCGGACCACCCAAAGATTCGAAATCTAACTTCATGAGCTGGGAAAGACTTTCTCGCCTAAGATCCTCATAGATTGATCCTTGCACAATGCAAAACAAAAGAGGTCTTCCGTTTTGATATTTTTCAGAATTTTCCTTGATTTTTTCATGAAAATATTTGAAGCATCTCTGGGCCCAGCGAGTCGTGAGCTCCAATGATTTTTTTGCATCTTCATGCGAGCAAGGAAACGGTGGGCATTCATCAAGAACCATAATCATATCGCTACCCAAATTCAATTGAATATCAATCGATTTTTCTGGAGACATGAAATGCTTTCCTCCATTAACAGGATCTGAAAACTCAACACCTTCCTCGCTCAATTTAACTCCACTGGCACCATATTTTCCCTTGGCTCTTTCGCCCAAAGAAAAAACCTGATAACCACCCGAATCAGTGAGAATTGGACCATTCCAATTCATAAATTTGTGCAGTCCCCCAGCTTTTTTGATCAACTCATCGCCAGGTCTGAGCCACAAATGATAGGTATTCCCGAGCACAATTTCAGCCCCGATCTCACGCAGATCTTCAGGTGAGACATTTTTAACGGCACCTTTAGTTGCAATCGGCATAAAAAACGGAGTGTGAATAACTCCGCTTCTTGTCCTCAAGAGGCCAACTCTGTGTTTATTTTCTTGTGATAACAATTCGAACATATCATTCCATTATAGGTATTTTTCATTCAAAAGTCCAGTGGTTTGCAACTTTGACAGCTAATGACTAACGGCAATTTTGACCATACTTATTTTACAACTTTTCCACCCACAAAACCAACCGTTGAATCTTCAAATAAGCTTGATTTCTTGATCTCTGTTTTTTTGGTTATATTTTGCATGACAAATGCATCTTTGGCAGTGAAAATTGCCTCGTTGACCAAGTTTACATGATTTCCAATTTGATTAATCTGAGGCTTGGCAATTATCTGAAATTCAACTTCGCGAGCAGGCTCAAGAATTCCAGCACCAGCCTTAATCTCTCCCGCCTCCCAGATTATCTGATTTGTTCTTTCATTATATGAAATTTTTTCATTTGTTGGATATATTTGTCCACTCCATCGTATCCCAGATGGCAAAGATGAGACAACCCTGGCTTCTGTAATATCATTTGAAACTGATGCAATTGACCACCTAATTGAAAAGGTTGTTTCCGCTCCTGATTTTATCGGAATTGGCCCAGTGTTTTTCATATTGAAACTTGAATAATAACCTTTTGTTTGGAATAAAACTTTTGAAGCAAGTTTCAGCTCAAGAGTATTACTTCCTATTATTTTATTGGAATCAAACGGTGTCGGAACATCAGGACTGTCAATTTTGGCAACTGAAGATACCACAAGATTCTTGTCCAAGGCACTATCAATCGGAATAATAGATTTCACGGGAACACTAAAGAAAACAGTTCCGCTATCACCAGGATTCATATAAGCAAGTTGAGGAACATCTGATGCCTTCCATATTACCATTTCCTTAACACTATCATATGAACCCTTACCTGGATCCAATTTTGGAATATCTATTATTTTGCTTTTAATCTCTGCTGTTAGGATTGCATCCCTGAGGCCCGTAGCCCCAGTATTCTTAAATGTTATCGAATATTTCAACTTATCCCCAGCATTTATTATGTCATCATCTTTATTTTCTATTTTCTGGACCACAGTTAAAACTGACGAAACCATTTTTGTTAAAAATGTTTGCTTGTCATATACTATAAAATCCCTATTATCATTAGTATGACCAAGGGTCACAATCAAGTTCTTGCCATCACCACTTGAACCACTAAGTCTTCCCCGAATGCGAATCTCCCCAGACTTACCCGCCTCCAGGCTTCCCAAATACCAAACACTATCACTTTCTGACGGCTCCGGATTGGCATTTTTCAACAAAAATCCCTGAGGCAAAACGACCTGCATTTCTGCATTGGATATGCTTTGAATGTCTCTGTTTTTATAATTAATAACATATTCCACAATGTCCCCGTCAACAACCTGTTTGGATCCACTAACACTAAGCTCCACTGGAGCACCCGTAATAATAATTCCTATTTTATTTTCGACATACAATTCAGTCGTGCCATTTGATGGAGTAAAATAAAATTTACCATCAACAAAAACAGGAAAATCCTTAGGAGCGTAGAAAGCACCCTTAAGTTTAACTGCTCCCTTGGTCATTGGCGCTATATCACCAATAAACAGCTTGCTTGAGGTTGGACTTAATGACTTTAGATTCGTATTGTCGATCGGTTGAAAATTCTCCAAATAATCAAATTGAATGAATGAATTTTTCAATGTAACACGATTATTATTTTCATAGTTAATCGTATATTCCATGATTTTAGTGCTATCAGCCTCTTTCAATCCCTCAAAAGAAACCAGAACTCTGTCCTGATGAAAAGCATTTTTTGTCCACCAATTATAAGCAAACATTCCGCCAATTAAAAAAGCAATGACAAAAAAAATACCAATGCCGATGTAGATCTTCTTTTTATTTTCTGGAGTTAATCCTTTTTGTGGCTTGTTCCATTGTTCATCCTGATCAAAAGGACTTACTGCCTTGCCTGCATTCACAGCAGGATCATATTCGCTTATTTCATGCGCTCGCTTGGTAATATCTCCTGAATTTTGACCGCCGTATAATTGATCATTTAAATCATTGAGTGGCATATATTTTATTTTTATATTTATATCTGTTTTTATTATAGCAAAAAACAACTAGAATAAAAAGCACCAACTCTGTTAAAATTATCAAGATACAATAATCAAGATACAAACACCAAGCATTTTAGCTATTTTGAGTTTATGTTTTTTGATTATTGTATTTTGTATCTTGGTTATTGCGTCTAAGTATTCCATTTCAAAAAATTGTCCACCACCAAATGAAGATTGTCGCAGTCCTCAGTGCTCGCCTGTATTTTTGAAAGGTTTATTATTTCATTACCCAGAAACAATCTAATCATCTTGATTGTATTTGGCTTAATTAAAATTAAACCATCTTGATTCTCCACTGTGCAATCCACACACAAAACACCCCCCGCAGAAGGGCTAAACATCAATTGATCCTTGCTCAAAGATTTTCCACAAGAAACGCACCCACCAACCTCGATTGCATAACCAAGCGTATCAAGCAATTTGACCGCAAAACCGAGTCTGAGCAATAAAAATTTTTTCGTCGCTTCATCAACTGAACATTTTTCAGTCGCCTCAAGATAATCCCTGAGCAAGAAGAAAAGTTTTTGATCGGGATTTTCGAAATCAACCAGCTTATCAAACATGTTGAGTCCGGCAAAAATCTCCATCAAGGCATCATAATCTTTTTTTATTGAAGAAAAATTGTTTTCCACAATTGACCCTGTTATTTTTCCAAGTCCCCTTGCTCTGACAATTGTGATATCTGCCAAGGTTATGTTTTCCAAGGATGATGCCAGTTTGGCGTGAGCATTTCTGACGCCCTTGGCAAGAGAGCGAACCTTTCCACCTTCAAGGGTATAGATTGAATAAATCCTGTCAGTTTCTCCCACATCTCGCTTGCTTAAAATAATTCCAGTGTATTTGTATTCCATTTGTATTAAGCTTTTTTGATCGAAATATCAAAAGCTTCGCCTTCTGACTCAAATTTTTTGGTCAGGTCAGCATTTTCAATTGCATCGCTTGAAATGGCGTCTGCAAGGGTTTCTTTGGCAATAAGCTCGCCAAATTTTTCCATAACTTCAGATGTTCCATTATAGCACACTTTTATCCTATTGTCAACTTCATATCCAGCCTCTTTTCGCATCTCCTGAATGTGTCTCACAATTTCTCGAGCAATTCCCTCACTGCGAAGTTCAGGCGTGATTTCAACATTGAGAGAAACTTTTTCCTCCTGATTTTGATCAATCAAAACCTCTTTGATGTTGAGCTCGTCTTTGATAATTTCCAAAAGTTCATCTTCGAGAGATTCCTTAATCGTAACGCTCAGAAGTGGCTGTCTCACTTTGATTTTCGCCTTAGCTCTGAGTTGCAATCCATCACTCACAACTTCACGCACCATTCTCATTTGATCATTAAGGAGTTCATCGATATGCTTATGGTCTCCTGTTGGAAGTTCGGCCAAATGAACAGACTCCTTTCCCGTAAGATTTCGATAAATTTCTTCTGAAATAAAAGGTGCAAACGGTGCCATCATCCTTGAAACTCCAGCCAACACATGATGAAGAGTTGCATAGGCCGCCTCTTTGTCAACATCATTTTCACTTTTCCAAAAGCGTTTTCGACTTCTGCGAATATACCAATTGGAAAGATCGTCCACAAATTTCGGAAAGGCTCTCACTGCCCTATTTATTTCATAGTTTTCCATGCCATCGTGCACTGCCACCACCAATGCATTGTATTCCGAAAGAATCCAGCGATCCAAAAGATTCACAGCAGTTGAGTGATGGAATTCGTCCTTGTGCTCCCACTTGTCGATGTTGGCATATAGCACAAAAAAGGAATATGAATTCCAAAGCATTCGCATCATGCCCCTGACAATTTCACTGACATCTTTTTCTGAAAAATTAAGATTTTGAGCCCCAACCACAGGCGAGCCCATCAAATACAATCTCACTGCGTCAGCTCCATATTTATCAAACATTAGCATCGGATCAGGATAATTTTTGAATTTCTTGGCCATTTTCTTTCCATCCTCAGCCAAAACAATTCCATTAACAATAACATTTTTAAAGGCTGGTTTTTCTTTGATGCCAGTTGCAATAACATGCAAGTAATAGAACCACGCCCTTGTCTGATCAACTCCTTCAGCAATAAAATCAGCTGGAAAATCCTTGTCGAATTCCTCCATGTTTTCAAAAGGAAAATGCTTCTGAGCATATGGCATGGAACCGCTGTCAAACCAGGTGTCGAGCACATCAGGAACTCGATGCATTTGATTTGAGCATTTTTCACATGGCAAAACAATCTTATCAACAACATGCTTGTGCAGATCTTCAATTTTTTGACCACTGACAACTTCAAGTTCAGCCACACTTCCAAAAACACGCATTTCTCCGCACTTACATCTCCAAATTGGCATCACTGAAGCCCAAAATCTTTGCCGTGAAATTGACCAGTCTCTTGCACCTTCCAGCCAATTTCCAAATCTCCCACTTTTAATATGCCCGGGCGACCAATTAATCTCATTTGCAAGTTCAATTGCCAATGGCTTTATGTCAGTAACTTTCACAAACCATGAACTGGTCGCATAGTTAATAAGCGGTGTGTCGCATCGCCAACAATGAGGATAACTATGCTCATATTTTTCCTTGGCAAACAACAGTTTGTTTTTTGCAAGGTATTTGATAATTTCAATGTCAGTTGAAGTGTGATCCTCAATGGGTTTGACATTCAATCCCGCAAATTCTCCGGCCTCTTTTCTGATGACACCATCCATTCCAACATGTTGAACAAATGGAAGATTATTTTGCTGACCAAGAGCCAAGTCGTCTTCACCAAAAGCTGGAGCGATGTGCACCACACCAGTTCCATCCTCAACTGTCACAAATTCTGCACCCAAAACTTTCCAACCATTTTGATAATTTTCAATCTCAGGTTTCGCATAATAGTCAAAAAGGGGTTTGTATTTTTTTCCAATCAATTCTTTCCCAGTCACTTCTCTGGCTATTTCAAATTTCCTATTCTTGAAAAGTTCTTCAACTTTCTCTTTGGCGACAACGAAAGTTTCATCAGTAAATGATCCGTCTTTTTCATTGGTCACTGTTTCCACAAAAACATAGTCAATTTCTGGATTGACTGCCAAGGCCACATTTCCAATCAGTGTCCAAGGTGTTGTTGTCCAGGCCAAGATGTAAGTTTTTCCATCCGCTGGAGAAGTTTCATCATCCAAATCTTTTTCATCATCAATAAGTTCAAATTTTGCAATCGCAGAAAGATCTTTAACATCAATGTAACCCTCACTAACTTCTTGTTGTGAAAGTGTTGTTTCACATCGCGGACAAACATGCATTGAGCGATATCCCTCATAGATCAAGCCTTTGTCCCAAAGTTCCTTGAAAACCCACCAAACAGACTCCATGTATGGCAGATCCATGGTTTTGTAAGCATTTTCCATGTCTGCCCACCTTCCCATGCGATTGATCACAACTTTCCAAACATCGACATATTCAAGCACCTTGCTTCGACAAAGTTCGTTGAATTTTTCCACGCCCAATTCTTCAATTTCTCGTTTTGATTTCGAGCCCAATTCCTTTTCCACAATATTTTCAATTGGAAGACCATGACAATCCCAACCCCATTTTCTTTCCACCAAAAATCCACGCATAGTCCAATATCTCGGGACAACATCTTTCATGGCACTTCCAACCAAATGACCATAGTGAGGTGCGCCAGTTGCAAATGGAGGTCCATCATAGAATGAATACCTCTGCTCATCTTTTCTGTTTTCAACAGATTTTTCAAAAATCTTATTTTCATCCCAAAATTTCAAAATTTCTTTCTCCATTTCTGGCAATGATTGCTTGGGATCAACTTTTTTAAACATACTTTTAATTTTAATTATTTTAGAACTTACGAATTCAATTTAGCAATGTGAGAATATTTTTCTTTTTGGCCCATATGCAACGAGAGTGAATCGGAGCTTTTGAAAATTGAGTATTTTTTCCAAAAGCGTGCCAAAAAGGAAAATGATCGAGCAATTGCGCAAATCTTTATATTAATTAACAAAAAATCCTCATGCAAAAAATGCATAAGGACGAAAAAATTCGTGGTACCACCTTAGTTCAGGTTCTAGATATTAGGTTTTAGCAACTAGCAAAATACTAGCACCTAAAACCTAATATCTAACACCCCTTATTACAGCTATTACGGGCCTGCCCGACAGGATCTACTTTGACCATAAGCCATTTCTGCCTGTAGCTCAGAGGTGATTACCTCTTCATCGCCTTTAGATATATTTTATTCTTTTTTAAAGCTTTTGTAAATCTCCAATATTTCATTTGCTGTTTTATCCCAGTCAAATTTCTTGGCCTGCTCGAGACCTTTTTGAGCATAACTTTCTCTAAGATCCTTATTGGTAGTAAATTCTGTCATTGCGCTTGTAATCTCATTGACATCCAGTGGATTCACAAAAAGTGCGGCATCCTCGGCGATTTCCGGAAGCGAAGAAACTTCTCCCAGAATTGCAGGTGTATTGGTCGCAAAAGCTTCCAAAGCAGTCATTCCAAAACCTTCATATAGTGACGGCATAACAAAAAATTCAGCTCCTTGAAAAAGTGGCACGAGCTCATCTCCAATAATATATCCAGTGAAAACCACATCCTTCACCAAGCCCAAATCTTTGATTATGTGCAAATATTCCTTGGAAAGCCAACCTCTTTTTCCAGCAAGAACCAATTGATATTCAAATTTTCCAGAATTTTTCTGTTTTTGCAAAGCTTTAAATTTCGCAAAGGCTTCAAGAAGACGAGCAATGTTCTTTGAAGGTTCAAGTGTTCCTAAAAATAAAATATATTTTTTTGTGATATCAAATTTTCCCAACATTTTTGAAGCGTCTATTTTTGACTCATGGAAAAATCGCGAGTCTAAACCTGAATAAATCACTGAGACTTTTTCCTCAGCCACATTCAAAAACTTTTGCAATTCATTCTTGATCGAATTTGAAACAGCAACAACCCTGTCTGCCTTTTTTCCCATCATGCGAGCAATCGCAATATTCTTGGTTCGCTTCACTGCTGGCAAATATTGAGGAATTGTAAACATCGACATGTCATGAAAAGTCACAACTGTTTTGCCGCCATAGCTCATTGGAATTCGATTAAGCGCAGACATTGAATGAAGCACATCCAGATTTTCCTTCTGCAAAGTCGCAGTTCCCAAAATTTCATTGTATGCCCCTGGAAGATATTTCTTGTAATCAGAAAATGGATAGAATTTAATCTTCACATTTGGAAGAGCAAATTTTTTGACATCTTTTTCGCGCACACGAAAATCAAAGAAAAGCACATATTCATTTTCATTGTCAATTTTGAGCAAGTGACGAATAAGCTGATATGTGTAATGTCCAACACCAATAGCATCTCCTTTTTCCGGGTTCAAGATTGAGCGAGCATCAATTCCAATTCTCATATGCGTGTCACGGAAAGTCGCGGAAGTGAAACAGACCAATACAGACAAACTACCTGCGATCCTGCTTTATTCTGCTAATCCCGTGTTGTTAAAAATTCTATCTAGCATAACTTAAGGCTATTTTCAGTATTGGTCAGTTTACAGTCAGTATAAGTCCGTACCTTCACATCTTTTCAGGCGCTGAAACCCCAATCAAGTCCAGTGTCTCAGCTAGCACTATTCTAACAGCATTTATCAAGGAAAGTCTAGCCCTGGTGAGTTCAAGACTCTCCTCGTCGATAACTCTACATGAATCATAAAAAGAGTGAAGTTTATCAGCCAGCTTGATGGCATATTGTGGAAATTTGTGCACCGCATACGAATCAGCAATTTCTTCAATCAATTCTGGAAATTTATTGAGCTCCTTCATCAAGCTCAATTCTTTTTCATGCACAAGCAATGACAAATCAACTTCCTGACTTTCAGCTTCAGACTTTTGACTTTCGGCTTTTTCGAGTATGCTCGAAATACGAGCGTGCGCATATTGAACATAGAAAACGGGATTTTTTGAACTTCGTTCTTTAGCTAATCCCAAATCAAAATTCATGTGAGTATCAGGAGAATACATCAAAAAGAAAAATCTTGTCACATCATGACCAATTTCATCAATAAGATCATCAAGATTAATTACATTTCCCGCTCGTTTGCTCATGCGAGCCTCCTTTCCATCCTTAACCAATCTGACCATTTGAGAAATAATAATTCTAAAATCACCTTCGAAGCCTAATGCCAATGCCACAGCCTTGATCCTCGAAATATAACCATGATGATCAGCTCCGAGCCCCATAATCAAACGAGAAAAACCTCTTTCAATTTTATTGAGCATATATCCGCAATCACCAGCCATATAGGCATTTTTCCCATCTTTTTTTATCAATACCCTATCTTTGTCATCGCCAAACTCAGTGGTTTTGAGCCACAATGCTCCCTCCAATTCATAGGTTAGACCTTTTTCTTTTAAAATTTCAATTGCGCGCAAATCAAATTTTTCATCGCTCAATTTTTGTTCACTAGTCCATTGATCAAAATAAATCTGCATTTTTTGGGCAGTAGTTTTTTTGATAATATTTTCCAAAATTTCTTTAGCAGCCAACTGTCCTGCTTCGCGCACATCTTTCAGCTCCCCGTATTTCACATTAAGCTGATCAATATATTCCCCAGTATACGCAGATTCCTCATCTTTCAAAACACTGTGTCCAAGTTTTTCAACTTGACCTCCAGCATCATTCACATAATATTCGCTCGTCACATCATAGCCTCCCTTTCGCAAAACTCTCGAAAGTGAGTCTCCAAAAAAACCTCCCCTGCCATTTCCCAAATGAAGTGGTCCAGTAGGATTAGCTGAAATAAATTCATTATTAACTTTGATATTTTTTCCAATTTCAGAATTTCCAAATTCCTCTTTCTCTTCTGAAATTTTTTCAACCACTCCCTGCAAATATGCTTTAGACAAATAAAAATTCAAATACCCTGGCTGAGCCACCTCTATTTTTTCAATATCATCGCTTTTCAACTTTTCGATTTCAGCTTTCAAATTTTCAGCAATCTCCATCGAGCTTTCCCCCACCTTTTTAGCCAAAATCATGGCAATGTTGCTCGTATAATCCCCAAATTGCTCACTTTTTGGATATTCAACCAGGATTTCAAACATCTCAAAATCAGCCCAATTTTGAGCCTTTTTTGCCTCTAAAACAGCATTTTCGATCAATTTTTGAATGTTTTCTTTCATGTGTTTATTATACCTGAATTATCCACACCATTGCAAGAAAAAAACAAAAACCCGCCAAATGGGAAGGTTTTTGCTGTGCTATTCCAAATACTTTGTGAACTTTAAAAACATCATTAACTTGATATGCCATTCTAGGGTGCAACCTCTCGCCAATTCAATCCAGTTGGAACAGTTGTTTGTGCTGCACTGCAGCCAGATTCATCAGCACAATCCCAATTCCAAGCTGTGCCTACCAATGTCACAGGTGGCGTTGAAGCATCGGTACAAAGCCCGCTAGTTGGAGCTGAGGAAAATGATCCTCCATCTGCACTGCCACACCTTACAGGCAAAGCTTGGACATTAGCATCAAATGATTTAGAAATATCACCAGTTCCTGGATTATAAGTTGCCGTAACAGTTTCACTGCCCACAGCGATTGCATTCACAATTCCATCCCCATTAAATTCCACGGCACCACCAGAACTATTCGCCTCACTCCAAGTTGTTGCGGGATCGCTAGTGACATCACCCAATACTAAGTCACAAGTGATAGATGTGTTATAGCAAGCTTTATATGTATAAGTAGAACCATTATCCATTGTTCTTGTTGCTCCAACAAGCAGACCACTGTCACAACTGTCTTGGCATACCGTAAGACCATCAACAGGATCAGGGATGTTCAATGATACTTTTGAAAAATCAATCCAGCCAAGTTCATCTGACCAAGCATATCCAGACAAAGTTGCACCAGAAATGGAAACTTCGTATGATGAACCACTTAGTGAAATCCAGCCTGACCATCCTCCAGCATTAGCACCAGCATCTCTGATACTCAAGATGCGAGCCCAACCAACAATAGCATTGCCAACTCTTCTGGCACTGCATGTTCCAGAAGGACAACCGGCAAGATCAACCGAGTTAAAACTAATCCAACCCACATTTTCACTCCAGACCCAACCAGAGAGATCTCCATCCGTTGGTGGAATATTAACACCATATGAGGTAGTGCCTCCACTGGTCGTATTATTCATACTAACCCAACCAAATCCCGTTGAATTTGTCGCTCCATCATCGCTTCCACCCCACATCCAACCATTTCCATTCTCTAAAATACTAGCCTTAATTGCTCCAGCTGCCACAAAAACAGAAACGAAAACGAGCAGACCCAGCCCATATTTTATTAAATTTTGTTTTTGTTTTTTCATTTTAATTGACTATCTTGTTATATTTTTGAATTTTTTACTTTTTCGTAGTACCTTGAGTCGCTTGAGTTTCATTTGCCGTTTGCACCTGCTGCAGACACTGAGCATTCACAATTTGAATCTTCTTATCCTCTTTTGTTATGTCCACTCCTTGACAAGAATTTTTTTCAACTTCAACAATCAATTTTGAAATTGAGTCCATATATCCTTGTTCATACGAAGCCTTAAGACCATTCACTTTATATTCAAAATATTGATCATAGGCAACATAGCCAGTGGTTGCAATAAACCAGATTATTATGAGTGTTTTGATGATGTCTTGTTTTGAGATTGAGAGCATATTTTCTTAACAATAAATTAAATCTATATTCCCTTGCAACAATACCACTCGCAAGAATGAGCACCTCCATTATCAGTAAATAGGCCGAATTTTAAATTTGTAAATCCAGTTCCAGCATTAGCATTGCAATTGTTAACCCCAAAAGCTACGGGAGAGGAGCTATACGCTGTTGGAACAGCTGTTATACCAGCGCCGCAACCAGCATCAGAATGAAGATAACCGACCGTTATACAACCTAAATTAGGAACGGCTGGCGCAGGACTAGTACAATTAACTGATGAACCATTAGTGGTGCACCAATTTCCATTTGTCAGTGTTCCTACTTGTGGATCAGATTCTGAGGTTATTCCACCACCTGAAGTGACTGCACTTGCCCAAGAATTAGCACAACTTGAACCAATACAAAGTCTTGTTCCAGCAATATCTCCAGCACTCACTGGTGAACCCGAACCAGCTCTAATTGTTGAAGATGTATATATTGAACCCGATGAAGTAATTCCATAACTGTTCATATTTAATGTTTGAGTTGCACTGTGACTTCCAAGATTATCCCCACCAGATCCGGATTGATCCGTTCCGCAGACAAGCTGGGTTCCATTCCAATAAAGTTTACTAGTTGTTGCATTAGTACAAGTGCTAATACTTCCAGCTTTAGAAACTGCATTAGCCCAAGAATTTGCACAATCATTACCAATGCAGAGTCTTGTGCCTTTAACATCACCAATAGCATTGGGACTGTGAAGAGCTCCAGCATAAATAAGGCCACTGGAAACACCTATCGATCCTGTTTTTATTTGTGGATTAGTACTAATATTGATCGGTGCTCCCACATTTCCAGCTGGTGGAGCTGAACCTGGCTCAGTCCAAGCCCTGGCAAATTGAAGTGAAATTCCAACAATGATTCCTACAATTGAAACCCCTGTCCAATATGTGATTTTCTTAAGCTTTGTTTTCATTTTTATTGATTATTTAATTATATATATTATTAAAAAATTTTTATTTTTTCTGTAAAGCCTCCAACTCCCTAAGTTGAGCTTGAATTTCCTCTGTGGTTGGCACCTTTACATCTTGACTAGCCTGAAGAGCCTCCAACTCCTTGAGTTGTTGAGAAATGACTTCCTCCGTAACAGGCGCCACATTCTCCTGTGTCTTTTGCAAATTTTCAAGCTCATTAAGCTGTGCCTTAATTTCATCATCTCCAATAGTATTGATGACATCTGCTGGCTGCTCAACTTTTTGCGGTGCTGAAACTTGCCTCTTTTCAACAACTTTTTTTTGCACAAACACCCAACCAAAAACTATCACTGTAATAATCAGGATAATTCCAACAACAGCAATTAAAATATTTTTCTTTTGGGTTTCCATTTTTTCTTGTCCCGTTAAATTTTTGTAATCAAAAAATATTTAACTGAGATTATTTTTTATTTTTTAATATCAATATTATATCACAAAAAAGAAGGAAAAGAAAAAATGGATAACCCTAATATACCACAATCACAAATTCACCTTTAACTTTTCCTGGATTTTCAACAAAATATGCTGAAATCTCAGAGATTTCACCACGAACAACTTCTTCAAACATCTTCGTCAGCTCTCGTCCAAGAATTATCTTCTTTTCAGGTGCAAAATTTTGAAGCATTTCAAGATTTTTAATTACTCGATGGGGAGACTCATAATAGATCACTGGGATTTCCGAGGCTGCAACTTTTTTGAAATATGTTTCTCTTCCTTTTTTGTGTGGCGGAAATCCCAAAAACGAGAACTGCTGCATATCAATACCAGCCACACTGATGATCGAAGCCAACGCTGAAGCTCCAGGAATTGGCAAAACCACAATTTCATTTTCAATTGCGCTGGCAACCAAAATGTTTCCTGGATCAGAAACTCCGGGTGTTCCAGCATCAGTCACCAAGGCCACATTTTTTCCTTCCAAAAGCTGCTCGATGATTTTTTGAATCTTGTCATCCTTGGTGTGCTGATGATACACAATAGCCTGGGTCTCTATGCTATAATGACTCAAGAGTTTTCTGGTCACTCGAGTATCTTCGCAGGCGACCAAATCAACCTCTTTCAAAATTCGAAGAGCCCTTAATGTTATATCTTCCAAGTTTCCTATTGGAGTTGCCACAATATACAAAATTCCTTTTTCCATAAAAATTTTCTAATAAAAAAAATATGATCCTAACAACTCATGCCCTTGTCGGCGCTGCACTTGGAAAATATGTTTCCAATCCTTGGATAATAACACTTATTGCAATTCCACTCCACTATTTTCTGGACACCTTTCGTCATGGAGAATATCTTGGACAAAAATCGAAAATGAAAGAGGTTGTTGGCAAAGTTGCGTTTGATATTTTCTCAGGACTACTCATAGTCTTGTTTTACATATTTTTTTCTCATCCAACAGTCCCACTAGTCAAAACAATTCTATTCGGAGCATTCATTTCGATGTTTCCTGATTTCATAACATTCTTACACTGGAAAATGGGTGTGCCCTATCTTGCAAAAATTTATCAATTTCACCAATGGGTTCACAAATTTCAACGAGGATCAAAGGAGAGAGCCTGGACACTTCGGAATACCACCAATGATATTATTTTTTCGGCAATAGCAATACTATTATTATTTTTGTAATTTTTTGCTTTATAGGCTTTATAGACTTTCAGCTTTCGACTCTTACAAATATTTCGCTGTCCAACTCTTCTTATCTTTTTTGAGTTTTTCAGGTGTCCCCTCGAAATTCACATGTCCACCAAGCTCTCCGCCATCTGGACCAAGTTCAATCACATGATCCGCATCGCGAACCACATCAAGATTGTGCTCAACCACAATCACAGAATTTCCCTTGTCCACAAGAGCATTCAAAACCAAGAGTAATTTTCGGATGTCATCAAAATGAAGTCCAGCTGTTGGTTCATCCAGAATATACAAAGTGCTTCCTGTTGATTTTCGAGCAAGTTCAGTGGCCAATTTTATTCTCTGCGCTTCTCCACCTGAAAGATTGGTTGCACTTTGCCCTAATTTCAAATACCCCAAGCCGACATCTTCCATGGTTTTGAGTTTTTCTGCAATCAAAGGATGCTGAGCAAAAAAGCGAAGTGCCAACCGCACATCCATGTCCAAAATTTGTGCCACATTAAACCCTTTGTATTCAATCTCCAAGGTTTTTTTGGAAAAACGAGTTCCGCCACAAGCTTCACATTTCACATACATATCAGGAAGCAAATGCATTTCGATTTTCTTTGAACCTTCACCCTGACAGACCTCGCATCTTCCACCTTTCATATTAAAAGAAAAACGACTGGCGGAATATCCCCTGTTTTTGGCTTCTTCAACGCCAGCAAACAAATCGCGAATATGAGAAAAAACTCCAGTATAAGTTGCGGCATTTGAGCGAGGAGTTCTCCCAATTGGATTTTGATTGATGCTAATGACTTTTTTCACATGTTCAAAGCCTTTGATTTTTTTGTGTTTTCCTGGAAGATCCTTGGTGTTGTAGAAATGACGAGAAAGGGCTTTGGCTAAAATATTCTTCACTAAGGTTGTTTTTCCGCTTCCTGACACACCACAAATAACCACGAATTTTTCCAGTGGAATTGCAACATCAACATTTTTCAAATTGTTTTCTTCTGCTCCAAGGATTTCAATGAACTTTCCGTTTCCGGTTCGATATTTTTTCTTGTCAGAAACTTTTTTCTTCTTGGAAATATATTGGGCAGTCAAATTTTTTGAGCTCATCAATTTTTTGTAGTCTCCTTCGAAAACCACAATTCCACCCTCTTCACCAGCCCCAGGACCCATATCCACAATCCAATCTGCAGCCTTGATAATGCTTTCATCATGCTCAACCACAATCAAAGAATTTCCCACATTCTGCAAATCCTTGATAGTATTAATCAGTTTTTCAGTGTCGCGAGAATGCAAGCCAATTGATGGCTCATCCAAAACATAGACAATTCCCATCAATTGAGAATTGAGTTGGGCAGCCAAACGAATTCTTTGCGCTTCTCCGCCAGAAATTGTTTGGGCAGAGCGTCCAAGATTCAAATACTCCAGACCAACATTCTCCAAAGCTTTCAAACGTTGCAAAATTTCTCTGACAATAGGATGTCCGATATTTTTTTCCTGATTTGTTTGAGTCCATTTTTCAACATTTTGAAAAAATTCTCGAAGATGGGTGACACTCATTGAAACCAAATCGTCAATTGTTTTTCCTTGAACCTCGACTGCCAAATATTCCCTCTTTAATCTTTTTCCTTCGCAAGTCGGACAAGTGTGCGCGGTCATATATTTTTCAATTTCGCTTCGCACATAGTCAGATTTTGTTTCTCGATATTTCTTTTCCAAAGCCGGGATCACACCCTCAAATCCCTCATTGCCATACAGCACAATCGCAATTTGAGCAGCTGACAATTTTTTCACCGGAACATTCATTGAAAATTTGTATTTTTTGGCAACATCCTTCAATGTCAAAAGTTGAACACTTTGCCCAGAAATTTTTCCGCCCGATTTGCTCCATGGTTGAATTGCGCCTTCCATCAAAGAAAGATTTTTATTTGGAATAATCAATTCCTCATTAACTTTTAAGGTGTACCCCAGACCAGAGCAGGTGTCACACGCTCCCTCTGGAGAATTGAAAGAAAAATGTCTTGGTGTCACCTCTTTGATTTTCACTCCGCACTCAGAGCAGAAAAAATCTTGATTATATCCTCGCTCCTCAACATTATCAAAAAGGATTTTCATTGAATTCCCACCAATCTTCATCGCTGTTTCAATTGAGTCCAGCATTCTTTCCGTGTCAGGTTTTTTCTTGTCCAAAACGATTCGATCAATCACCATTTCAATATCAGTTTGAATTTCACTTTCTTCAAGCATCATGGTTTCAGCCACGGTGAACATTTTGCCATTGAAACGCACGCGAGCATATCCCATCTGTCCAATGTGCTTCAAGAGTTCTTTTCCAGAAAGATTCTCTTTCGGTTTTGCCAAAATGGCGACTTGGGTGTGGTGTGAAAAAGTCAAAATCTCATCCAAAATTTCTTGATTGCTTCTTTTTTGCATTGAAGTTCCACACTCAGGACAATGCAAAATTCCAACCTTGGCAAACATAATACGAAGATAATCATAGACTTCAGTCAGAGTTCCAACAGTCGAGCGCGGAGATCTTGAAATGCTTTTTTGATCAATGGCAATTGGAGGAGAAAGATTTTCAATCTTATCAACATCCGGCTTGACTGATGGATCCAAAAAATTTCTTGCATATGAAGAAAGGCCTTCCATATACCTTCGATTTCCTTCCGCATAAATCGTGTCGAAAGCCAAAGAAGATTTTCCTGAGCCCGAAAGACCGGTGATCACCACAAACTTGTCGCGCGGGATGTTAACATCAATATTTTTCAGATTATTCACCCTTGCACCCTTGATCACGATTTCATTGGTCTGCTTTGAAGTTTCTTTTTTGGAAGCCATAGTGGAGGTTTTTAGTATTATGTATTATGTAGAATGTATAATGTTTGGAGTATAAATGCGTGCTCTTGTTGAGGTTCAATTTTTCTTTACTACAAGCCCAGATTTCAAATTTATACTGGAGATAATTGTATCAGTAAAATCCCGAAATGTAAAGACTTGCAACTTATTCAATTAGGTGGGTATTTAAATAGGTATTTTGCTGCGTAACATGCTACGTAGCAAAAAAGAATCCCCGCTACGGAGATCCTTTTTCAAAAAACATACTCTTATTGTCTATTTCATTTGACTACTGAGTTGAGCAAATAGGATGAAGCCATACGTGAAAACTGCCATCATAATGATTGGAGCAACCAAGGAAATGTAGTTTTTCTTCCCTGGCTTAAACAATCTGAGAAGAAGTGAGTTTCCCACCACTGAAATCGAACTCATAGCCATCGCCAAGCCTGCCAACTCAGGCTTCAAGACCAAGCCAAGACCAAAGAAAACGCGAGCCGCAATCGGAATTCCGATCACATTATAAAACAAAGCAAAGAACATGTTCTGTTTTATTTTTCCCATCGTTTCTTTTGAGAGATCCAGTGCTGTGACCACATCATTCAAATCACTTTTCATTATCACAATGTCACCCGCCTCCATAGCTACATCAGTTCCACTTCCCATGGCAATTCCCACATTGGCCTGAGCAAGCGCTGGCGCGTCATTCACACCATCACCAACCATGGCGACCTTTTTCCCAAGTGTTTGAATTTTTTTCACTTCATTGGCTTTATCTTCAGGCAAAACTTCTGCCAAAATGTTCGTGATTCCAACTTGCAATCCAATGGCCTTTGCTGTGCGAGCATTGTCACCAGTAATCATCCACACTTCAATTCCCATTTTCTTCAGTTTTTCAACAGCTTCGCGAGATGTTTCCTTGACTGTGTCAGCCACTGCAATAATTCCAACGATTACTTCTTTGGTTGCCAAAATCATTGCAGTCTTTCCCTGCTCTTCAAGACGCGCCATTTTTCTTTCAATCTTCTTCACATCCAAGTTGAGCGTTTCAAGCATCAACTTTCTTGTGCCAATAAAATATGTGATTCCATTGACATCTCCTTGGACACCTCTTCCCGTGATCGAATTGAAATTTTGAACTTCTTCCAGATCAATGCTTTCCTCACCAGCATAATTGCAAATTGCTTCCGCCAACGGATGCTCTGAAAGTTTTTCGAGACTTGCCGAGATTGCCAAAATTTCATCCTCATCCATTGTGCCAATGGAAACGATGTCTGTCACTTCCGGTTTGCCGTGAGTAAGTGTTCCAGTCTTATCAAAGATTACTGCCGAAATGTTTGAGGCAGCTTCCAAGGCCTCTCCACCTTTAACCAAAACTCCATATTCAGCACCTTTGCCTGTTCCAACCATGAGTGATGTTGGAGTCGCCAAACCAAGCGCACATGGACACGCAATCACAATCACCGAGGTGAAAGCCATGAGCGAAAATGCCAAAGTTGCGCCGAGTGCAAAATACCAAATCAAGAATGTCAAAATCGCAAGACCAATCACAGCCGGCACAAACCAAGCCGAGATGCTGTCCGCAAAATTTTGAATTGGTGCTTTCGATCCTTGCGCTTCTTCAATCAAGCGAATGATTTGAGCCAGTGCAGTTTCACTGCCAACTTTTGTCGCCTCAAATTCAAAACTTCCAGTTTTGTTCACTGTTCCTCCAATCACAATGCTTCCAACACTTTTTTCCACTGGCAAACTTTCACCAGTAATCATGGACTCATCCACCGCCGATGTTCCCTTGGTGATTTTTCCATCGACTGGAATTTTCTCTCCCGGACGAACCACCACGATGTCTCCATGAATCACATCTTCAATTGCAACATCAAGAGTCTCGCCACCACGAATCACGCGCGCGGTTTTTGCCTGAAGTCCCATCAGTTTTTTGATCGCATCAGAAGTTTTTCCTTTTGTTCTGATTTCCAACCACTTACCAAGAATCACAAAGGTAATCAAATAGGCTGCGGTTTCAAAATACAGATCAGGAATTTTTTCTCCGCCGACCCCAATCACAGACTTGTTTGCAATCACATATGTTGCAAAATTATACAAACTATAAAAGAATGCAGTCGAAGTTCCAATTGCAATCAAACTGTCCATGTTGAATGTTTTCATTTTAAGCGATGACCACATTCCCTTATAGAATCCAGCTCCGATTATAAATTGAATTGGAATCGTAAGAAGCAATGAAAAAATTCCAACATATGGCGCCAAAGCTCTTTCGCCAGGAAGCCATTTGAAAAAATCCAAAAGCATGAAATACAACATTGGCAAACTCAAAATGAAACCAAAAATAAATTTGTTGAAATATTCAGAAATTTCTTTTTCTCTTTTTCGCGTTTCATATTCAGTGTCTTTTGCATCAACTTGCTCGGCACCATAACCACCTTTGACAATCGCAGCTATCAGCGCTTGCACATTCGTGATGTTTTCATCAAAAACGACAGAGACTTTTTCGGCTGAAAAATTCACCGTTGCTTGTTTGACTCCAGGTGTTTTTTTGAGTTGCCTCTCAATAAGCATTGCACACGACGAACAATGCATGCCAAAAAGTGACAGACTGACTCGCTTGTTTGGGTCAGTTCCCTTTTTTTCTTCAGCACCCTGAGATTGAGCGACTGCCATGTTGTTTGCTGTGACTGAATTCTTGATATCTTTAACATCGCTGGCAACACTCATGATAACTTTTCTTATTTCCTGCATGTCATCAACTTTCGAATTCACAATTTCCTCACCAATAATCGTCGCTTCATATCCAGCTCTTTTGATTGCATTGAGAACATCCAAGGTTGAATTTTTTTCATCGTCAAGAACCAGTTCTCCTTTGCCAGTTTTTGCGTCAATCAACATCTCACTGGCTCCTGCGAGCTCGGTCAATTCTTCTTTTGTAATCATCTCGCAAGATTCGCAATGCATTCCCGTGATCTGCAACTTGATTAATTTTTTCATATTAAGATAAGTTAAGTTAGATTAATTTTTTGAAATGGTATGCCCTGCTGAAGCCACGGCCTCAGAAAGTTCCTCGAGCGAAATTTCACGATCCGCCTGAACAACAGCTTCGCCACTGTTTTTTATGTCAACATTTTCCACGCCTGCAATTTTTTTAATTTTCATGGTGGCCAATTTCACGCATGACTCACAATGAAAACCATTTACTTTGAATTTTATTTCGTTCATATTGTTTATTGTAAGCTGTAAGCTGTTAGCTGAAAGTTATTATTCTACGGTTATTGTCCCACGAGCAACGCCCATTCCACAAGTTATTCTATAAGTACCTTTTTCAGTCGGTATAAATTTCATCTCGATAACTTTTCCAGCCGTCAATTGATACACATCCGTGGTTAAGCCTGGAACAGTGATCGTGCTCATGCAACCCGCACCATTCTCTTTCACATCCACCGCAAATTTAACCGGTTGTCCCACTTTGACTTTGAAAGTGTTTGGGGAGATATCACCGTTTAAAGTGTACGAAGTGTTAATAACTTGCTCAGTTACTTTCGCATTGTCAGTCGCGGGCACAGTTTCAACCTTTCCTTCGGCGACCGCCACAGCCTTCCCGGCACCGCCACAACCACCACAGCCTCCTGCTGATGCTCCACTCCCGCCAGAGCCACAACTTCCTTGTCCGGAAGCAGAAGCATCCTGGGTCACTGTGGCATCTGTAGTGCCATCTGAGCCACCTTCCTCAACCACATTAAATGACCCAGTATACATTCCCATTGAACAAGAAAAGGCTATTTTTCCAGCTTTTTCAGGCGTGAATTCAATGATATTTTCCCCAGCTTTCAAGTTCTTTTGAATCTTCAAGCTTGGCACCACCAGACTGCTGGCACATGAATATGGGGCTTGAGCGTCAATAACCCACTTAACAGGCACACCTTTTTTGATCGTGATTTTGTTTGGAGAATATCCATTGGAAATTTCTTTCATCCTGACAATTTGCACTCCGTTTTCCATGGTCACATTTGGATCAGAAACTTGATTTTTTGTTTTATTGTTGTCAGTTGAATTTTGTGTTTTGAATGTCGGCACCTGCCAACCAGTCAGATTGAATCCATTGGTGATGTTAAACATCGCCAAGAAAATCACCAGGATTCCTGCAAACTTGAAAAATCTTTTGGCAAAAACTCCTTTGACTGAACTTGCCAATCCCCCCACTCCGAGCAAGCCAGGAGCTGTTCCAAGTGCAAACATTCCCATGATCAATGCGCCCTCGGAAAAGCTTCCAGTGCTCACCGCATAGAGTTGCATGGCCTGAGTGAATCCGCACGGAAAAAAAAATGTCAGCGCTCCCATCACGAAAGAATTTTTGTGACTATATTCTTTGGTGTTGTTTTTTATTCCCAAAAAATTGCTGATGCTTTTTGGCAAAGTCAAACCACCTTTTTCCATGCGAGGAAAAATTCCAATCAGTTTCAAGCCAAGTGAGAGCATCACGATCCCAATTGCAATTGTCAAAATTCCCAAAGTCAAACCTGAAAATTGAAACGCGCTTCCAACCATGCCCAGGATTCCTCCCAAAGCTGCATATCCCGCGATTCTTCCGAAATTGAAAAACAAATGGGGACGAAACCTTTGCATTGGCGAAGCCTCAGGATGTTTTTCACTGTGGCGAGCTGAGATTCCCAAAATCAAACCTCCAACCAAAGCCATGCAAGTTGAAATTCCAGCCGTGATTCCCACCAAGAAAACCACACCCAAGCTTGAAGGGTTCGATCCAGCTCCAACATTAATGTCGGTCAACCCAACACCTTTCGCCAAGATATACAAAACAAAAAGCACAACTCCAGCCATCATCAAATCCTTATAATCCCCAACATTGCGACTGAGCAGTGGTTTTTTTTCAGCCGTGCCGAGTTTATATCCGATGGCCTCAATGGCCTTTTTAACTTCTTCCATGTTGGGCTTTTGAGATTCGAAAAAAATCTCAGCAGTTCCTTTTTTGCAATCAGCTTTAATTTTTTTAATTTTAGAAATTTCTGAAAGTTTTTCTTCCATCAAAATCTCACAACTCCGACAATGCATGCCAGAAATTGGAACAGTCATTTTATACATATTTTCAATTTTAAATTATTTATTAACGCATTAACGAATTAACGCATTAGGATGTCAGAAAGAATTTTAAATTATTTTTCAAACAGATTTACAAACAAGACAGAATAAATTTTTTAAAAATACTTTCCTTGCTTGAGTAAGCCTTTGTTTTTTCTAAAATTTTCCAATGATTGTGTCGAGTGAGGGAAAATTTTAGATAAAAAACAAAGAGCGTCGAGGAGGATTTTTCAAAAAATTTCATTTCTCAGGAATTTACCGCAGTCAATATTTCATCAAAGATTGTTATTCCTAGATCTACCCTCAGGGGGCATCGAGACCAGGATCTGCTGTCCGGGACGACATGAGTACATATCGATTTTACACCATAAAAAAGTGCTTTGCAAATACAAAAAAAATCGGTATAATTAGAAACATACTGGGAGATGAAATTTAAGCCATATATTTAATTAAGAAACAAACAGCATGGAAATATCAGGGAGGGATTATCACATTTTTTTGTTAAAAGCTGTTCTTTTGATTGGTTTTGCCTGGGGAGGATTTTTGCTTGCACTGGTTGGTTTTTTCTATGCTTCCATTGTGGTTGTCACAACCATAATTGCAGGAATCTTGATTCTCCATGGTGCCAGCAAAAATGGATTCTCATTTTTGCCTTCCAGGGAAATTTCGATTGCTAGCATTCTCTTTCTGCTGGTGACGATTTCTTTTCTCTATTTTTCCACACCTTCAGTTTTCACTGGCAGAGATCAAGGATCATTTTCTGAAGCAGCCATAAGACTAAGTCAAAACCATCAACTTGAATTTTCCACGCCCACAAGTGAAGAATTTTTCAAATTAAATCAACCCGGTCGAGCGCTAAATTTTCCAGGATTCTACTACACCCTAGATGGAAAACTAATCACACAATTTTCATTGGCATATATCTCCTGGCTTGCACTGTTTTTTTCTCTTTTTGGCTTGATTGGATTTTCCATTGCAAACGGAGTTCTTTTTTTCACATTCTTGATGTCATTTTATATGCTTGGCAGAATGTCACTCAAGGTCAGCAATACAATTCCAATGATGCTTTTTGCAATCACCTCTTTCGTTTTCATGTGGTTCTCCAAATTCACACTAAGCGAAAACATGGCCTTGATGTTGATTTGGGTTGCAATTCTTTCATTAATGCTTTTTCTGAAAAATTTCAAGGCTCTTCCTTTTACTGTTTTTCTTTTGACAACTGGTCTTCTTTGCTTCACCAGAATTGAAGGCCTTGCTTTTCTTGTAACCTCTATTGTAATCCTAGCCTTAAATGAAGATGCTAGAAAATATATCGGACAAAAATTATTCTTGAGATTTTTCTTGCCAGTAATTCTATTCTCCTTGGTTTTTGTCGCAAACGCTTTTTCGGATATTTATTTCTACAAGGAGATTGCCAAAGCTCTCCTGCCTTCTGTTTCATCTCCAAAAGCAACATATCTCGGTCAAATAAAAAACAATGTTTTGCCAGACTTCTACACTATAAAGATTTTCTGTCTCTACGGTTTGATAGGATTCTTTTTTGTTGGTGGAGCAGGAATGATTATAAGTTTCTGGAAAAAGGAATATCACAAGCTCATTCCCTTTTTCTTTGTTGCTCCAACATTCATCTATCTTTTTGATTCGCAAATAACCCCTGATCATCCTTGGATGCTAAGAAGATTCATGTTCTCAATTTTGCCAATCGCAATTTATTATTCAGGACTTTTCTTTGGACATTTGCTCGAAAACAGATCGACTGACAGGAAGCATCATCGTTCAAAAATTCTTTCAGTTGCTATTATTGCAATCTTGGTTGGAATGAATTTGCCAGCTTTTTCGAAATATTTCACATTCTCCGAAAACGAAGGTCTCCTGACTCAAGTTCAAGAATTTGGTGAAAAATTTTCAGCAGATGATCTGATCTTGATTGATCAAAAGGCCTCAGGAGATGGCTGGTCAATGATTGCAGGTCCGATGAATTTTCTCCACGGAAAAAATGCAGTCTATTTTTTCAACAATCATGATCTGACAAAATTGGACACCAGCAAATTCAAAAATATCTATCTCGTCTCTCCAAATGAGCAAGTTCCCCTTTATCTTTCAAGCACAATTGGAGAAAAATTGACACCAGTTTCCGATTATAAATTCAACCTAACCAAACTAAACATCCAGCCAGCCAGTCCCCTCAAGGACTTGTCCCTTCCTGAAAAATTACAAACGGAAATTGGCGGAAAAGTATTTAAAGTCACAAGATAAATTTTATGCTAGACCTTACAAAAGAAATACGACTGAACCCTGAGTTCCAAAAAAAATATGCTCTTTGGCGAATTCTTCTTTATCTCGTCTTTGTTCTTGTGACTCTTTTTGTTGGATATCGAATCCTGTTTCCAATCGTGCCACTGGATTTTGACATGAATTCTCCAAATGCAAACAAAAACACCTTGGTTTCTCCTCACTTGGAACAAACAAAACAATTCCCATCAAAAGGAATCATTCAAGCTGATGAAAAATTTGTTTTCAATGCAAATCCGATTGGTCAATTTTCAAGTGCGACCATTCAATTTGATCTTGGAAAAAATCCAAGCGCAATCAATGGTTCAACAATTGAAATTCAAAAATCATTCATCGCCTTCTTTTTTCCCATTGGAAACCCGGTTGGTTTTCCGGATGGAAATCTCCTGACAACAAAAGATGGAGACTACTATATTGTGTCTGATGGAAAATTGAGAAAATTTTCCGACACCAAAACAATTCTTGAACTTGGCTATCCCAAAAGCGCCTTTGTTTCAGTTTCTCCAACTGATCTTGCATACAATGAAAAAGGAGATGAGATCACTGACCAAGAAAACTATCCTAATAATACAATCTTTGCAATCCAAGACTCATATTATGAATTGAAGGATGGTCAACTTTTTCCTTTCGTCAGTTCTCGTGCTCTTTCTTCTCGGCTTGATCCGATTTGTGCGATTGCAAAAAGTGTCGATTTTTTTGCCAAATATCCAGCCGCTGAGACATATCTTGGATTTGCAAATGGAACACTGGCTTCTTCGGCAGACTCTGTCTACATCTTGAGCGACCAAAAAAGCTTCCCTATTGAAACAGCTGACACTTTCAATGCGATGGGCTTTGACTGGAACAGTGTGATTCCAATAACGCAAGATGAACTGGGGGCATACGAAAAACAAAAACAATTCACACATGATCATCCCCATCCAAACGGTGTGACCTTTTTTGATCAAAAAACCAATGAGAGCTTCATGATTGAAAACGGATTCAAAAGGCTGATGCCAAGCGAGGCCATTGTTCAGACATATGCCAAACAAAAACCAATTTTGGCCGATTCAGAAACTTTGCTGAGAAAAACTTCTTGCCAACTCGAGAAAAATTTTTGGGGCAAAAATATTTTCCAATGTTCAGTGAAGCTTGATGAATTTTCAAATCTAATTGGAAACAGTTTTCGCATCTCTTTGACATTCCCAACCGAGACTAATCTCAAAAGCATCCGCACAACATTTTCAACTCCACTCTCAACTCAAAGCCTGAAGAATTCACTTTCAAAAATCAAAGAAAGAATCTCTAATCGATAACCTAATATGTCATTCCGGACCTGATCCGGAATCTGCGTAGATCCTGAATCAAGTTCAGGATGACAAGAAAGACCATGATAAAAATATCCAAAATTAAAATTACTCACAATTCCCTCTTGGTCATGTACAAGCTTTTGCATGACGGCCTGTTTTTGATTTTGCTGACATTCGCTGGTCTTCTTTTTTCAGATGCGCTTTTGCCAGGACTCGTCACCAATAAAATCAGCTTCACTAAAATAACCCTGTTCTTGGTTGCCGTGATGACACTGATTGGATTTCTTGGAAAAAAACTTAGCATTTCATATCCTCAAAAAAAAGCCAACAAAAACAGGCTCTTGCCAGTGATTGTGCTTTTCTCTTTCCTCTTGATTGGAAATTCTCTTTTGAAATTCACCCTGTGGCAGAACATCATCATCACCCTCACCACACTTTTCATTTTCTTTCTTTTCTATGAATTGATTTTCCATCACGAAAAATAAGAATTTCTGCAAATGAAAAACCCCAGGTCAGAATCGACTGGGGCTTTCTTTTTTTCTTTTGCGTCTTCTTTTCTACTTTTAGCATCTCCTGATTCTCCTTTTTAGTATTGGAATATAATTCACATCTATAAATGGAACATCTTCCTCTGTTGAAGCTTCCAAGAAAACAACCATTGTGGGGGTATTGAAATTGTATTCCTCTTGAATGCTTTTATTGTAAAACCATCCATCAACTGAGCTACTGATTATTTTCAGCACTTCTCTATTTACGAAAATTTTACCATATTGAGCTTTCATGGTTAGCCTCCTTTTTGCTAAATTTGGCTTCATTGAGCGAAGTTTTCAAAGAACAAAACTCCACCTACTTCTCTCTATTATACTACTTTTTCTTAATGATGTCAAGTGTGCTTTTTGCACACTTTTCCCAAGAGAATTCTTTCACTCTCTCAGTTCCCCTTTTGACAAGCTCCTCGCGCAAAGCCGGACTTTCCAAAATGCTTTGAATTTTCTCCTGAAGATCAGTCGCAGAATTTCCCTCGAAATATAAAGATGCATCTCCCCCAACTTCTGGAAGGCTTGAATTGTTGGCGCAGATCACTGGCACTCCTGAGGCAAAAGCTTCAAGCACTGGAATTCCAAATCCTTCGTAGAGCGAAGGGAAAACAAAAATGCTGGCATTCTTCAGGAGCACTGGCATATCGCAAAAAGGAACTTTCCCGGTGATGATGATGTCCTTCTTGAATGAACTATTCTCAATTCTTTTTGCGACGCCTTCCCACATCCAAGCTTTCTCGCCCGCAAAAACAAGTTTCAATTCTGGCTTACTCTCTTTTATTTTTTCAAAAGCTGAAATCAAAACTTCCAAATTTTTTCGTGGTTGAATTGCGCCGATATACAGAAGATAGGTTTCAGGTTTTAGGTTGTAGGTTTCTAGAATTCTTGCAGAATCTTCAAGTGGGATTTCTTTTTGAAAAAGCTCGGCATTGAAACCGTGATGCACGACGCTAATTTTTTCTACGCTTACCTCTGGATATAATTTCAAAATATCCTTTTTGGTGGAATTTGAAATGGCGATAATTTTGTCTGCCTTTTTGATGGCATGATCAGCCAAAAGATTCAACTTGAACAAGTCTTTCCTGGTGAAATATTCCGGAAAAAATTTAAATGCCAGGTCATGAATCGTCACCACAGTTTTCAAACTTGGACGACGAAACCACGGCAAATTGTGCAAGCCAATCCAAAGAACTTCAGGTTTTTTCTTGAAAATCTCCCAAGCAAATTTGGTGTGAGTCCAAGCTGGAAATCTCCCAAGCGCTTTGATTTTGTAATTCTCAAACTCAGGCGGAGTAAGTTCAGAATTGAAAGCTGTTTTGTGATATATCAAAAAATCATCCTCGGGAGCAAGTTTTCCAAATTGGCCAAGCATGCTCAAGATGTACACTCTTGTGCCATCAATTCGATCATGATCAAGGTCTGAAGCGTGAATTGCAATTTTCATGTCACTATGAAATTACGAATAAAATACAAATTATTTTTTGCGAACTTGTTTTCTTTAGAGGCCATCCACAGCGACAGCGAGGACGAGCAAGCAGTCACAGTTCCTGACTGCGAAGCGTGCCGAGAGAGGAAGCAAGTGAAACAAAAAATGTCCCTACTCCATGCCAAGGCTTTTCAAAAGTTCTTCCAGTTCCGGTCCTTGAATTTTTCTTTGCTGTCCTGATCCGAGTGTTCCTAACTTAATGTTCATGACTCGAACTCGTTTCAAATCAACAACTTCCCAACCAAGAGCTGTGCACATGCGACGAATCTGATGTTTTTTTCCTTCAGTCAATGTGATGTGAAAAGTTGTTTCATCTGTTTTTTCAACCTCAGCTTCTTTGGTTTTGAAATCTTCAAGTTGAACTCCTTGTCGCATGACTTTGAGAAAAATGTTCGTGATCGGTTTGTTGACTGTGACAACATATTCCTTTTGATGATCATGTTCAGGATTCAAAAGTTTGTCATTGATTCTGCCATCATTGGTCAAAATCAAAAGTCCGCGAGAGTTTTTGTCCAATCTTCCAACCGGAAAAACATCGTCCGCAGATGATGTGATGTCCTTGATGCTTCGCTGTCCGTCCTTGGGCGAATGAGTCACAATTCCACGCGGTTTGTTGAAAGCATAATACACATATTTCTTCATCACATCGGTCGCTTTTGAATTCACCGTGACTTTGTCAGTTTCACTAACCTTGTCCCCTATTTTGGCTTTTTTTCCATTAATCAAAACCACGCCTTTTTCAATCAGCGCGTCGCCCTCTCTTCGAGAACAAATGTTCTTGAGAGCCAAATATCGGTTTATTCGAATTGGGTAAATTATTTCTTCCATAACTTTATCTTACTTTGCTTTTATGATTATATCAAGATTATTCTAAAAAAACGGGAGCGGTATCACTTCGGACACCACTCCTTTGTTTTGGGCCTCAGCCCCAGACCTCCCTTGGCCGTTATTCAGACACGGAGGTCTATCTACTGCAAACTTCCTTGCAGTGCGAAACCGGACGAATACGAAATCTTTCTGTCCACATTGGCAATCACCCCCTTTTTGTTGGATTTGTCATGTGTTGGATTATTATAGGTATAAAAATCAAAAATGTCAAGGATTTGATTTTTTGTTTTAAAATGATATACTAAATCTTGTTCGACATATAAATTCTGGGGTGTGGCCCCTGGCCGGGCAGGCAAGCGGTAAAGCAACGGGTTCAATGCATTCTCAATTAAAATATCACATATGCAATACTATGTTTATATGTTAAGAAGCTTGAAAGATAATAATCTCTATGTTGGCATAAGCCATAACCCGAGTATTCGAGTAACACAACATAACGCAGGCAAAACAAGTTCAACCAAGTCAAGAAGGCCATTCGTGCTTATATACAAAGAACTGTATCCCTCAAGAATTGAAGCAAGAGAAAGAGAGAAATATTTAAAAAGCTACGCTGGATCAAAAGAAAAAATGCAAATTTTAGAAAATATTGGAGTGTAGCCAAGCGGTAAGGCAGCGGTTTCTGGTACCGCCATCCCTAGGTTCGAATCCTAGCACTCCAACCACACTCGAAAAACTCGACCACCATTTTCTGGTAGTCGGGTTTTTTCATCTGAATCAGCAATCACTTCTTTTTGATTTCATTATTTTTTCTAATTTTTCTTCAACCTGCTTAAAGTCGTTTATGAAGCCAGGGCAAAATTTGTCCAAATTGTTTTTTAGTTCCAACCGCAATTGATCCCATGACATTTTTCTTATTTCAGAAAGTTCCTCATTAAGAACCGGCTCAGCATCAGTCTTTCCCAAAAATACTGCGCAAAAATATTTCAATTTTTTTCCATCACCAACAGCCTCAGCTTCTTGATAAAACTTATCAAGCATTTGCAAATCACACTTAACTCCAAGCTCTTCTTCCAATTCTCTCAGTGAAGCATCCTCATATGTCTCACCCTTAAGAACAGCTCCAACTGCAGCCAGATCATACAGATTGGGGGAATATTTTTTATGAGCAGCTCTCTTGCAAATAAAAATATTGCTTTCCAAATCACAAAGAAAAACTGCGGCAACTCTTGATATGAACCCAAGTTCAGCCTTTTGATCCTTGTACGCCTCTCCAATCACCTCATCATTCTCATTTACAATATCCAACAAGTGATTTCCCATGATTTTAATATTAAAGTGTTATTGAATCTAATTTTACACTATTTCAGATAAAAAAACACCCGGAAGCTTTGGCCTCCGGGCATGTACCACAACAACCACTTTACACACTTGATTCAATGATTTGAATGGTGTTTTCCAGCACATCCTCCAGCGACATCACTGGGATGATGTGGATTGGAATTCCAGATGCTTTGAGAGCATCAATGTCTTGATCCCAATTCCTTTCTTCACTGATTCGCTCATCGATTTGAGCAGATGTCATTCCCCCGCGCTCAATCATTCTTCGGCGAGTTTCTTCCTCGTCTGGCGCCATGAGATGAATGAAAATTGCCCTATCACCTGCAACACTGTGCCACCTCGGGATTGTGTCGGGAGTTAATGAACGAACATAAATGTCACCACTTGCTAGCGCTTCATTTATCTTGTGCGTCCTTACTGCATAGAAATCATCTGTTCTAAACCACTTTTTTGTGGCTTTTCTCCATGAAACAAATTTACCACTGAAAAGGTCGCGGCAGAATTGAAAAAAACTAATAAATTCATAGTCTGTATTCTTGTCTCCAATTCTTTCTGCTCTCGTTGTTACGGACTGCACGGTGAGAGCATTTAGAGTGCGTATCAGCGCATCCATTAATGTTGTTTTTCCTCCTGCTGACCTGCTTGTGAAAACAACTATTTTGCCTTTTGCCATCGCAAACCTCCCTGTCTGATTTATTTTTTTATATAAATAATCAACTATTTTACTGTAAATGTGCTTCCCACTAACAATATATGATAGCATTTTTCGTGATAATTGTCAATTAAGTACACCTAACACTACGAAAAGACCGCACTAGCATTGCTAGTACGGCCGATAATTTTGTTGCTATTGAGCCTCAGATGCAAATTTGAAAGCCATTTTCTCGAATTCTAAAATTTCTTCCCCAAATAATGTCCTGCTTCCCTCAAGATTAGGACGCCATTTTAGCGCAAGTTCCAAATTTGGAGACTCATAATTGATTCCAGCTTTAATATTGTCCTTATATAAATAAAAAGCCACAGACGCCAAAGCCTCTATACTCTCAATGTTTACAATCCAGTTTCCATTTGAATCAATGATGAAATAACCAGCGCCACCATCCCCTCCTTCATTTAAATAGCCCACTGAAGAATATTTTTTCGCATAATATTTTTTCTTGGTCAATCCAACCTTTTTCACCACTTCAATCAATAAGGCAAATGAATCGAGTAAAAATACTTTGAATCTCGGAAATTCTTTTTTGAAATTAACTAGGGCAAATCCAGCAAGAGATTTTAGTTTATTATTTCCCCAAAAGTTAGAATATATCCTTATCAGTAAGAAAAAGCCAACCGACAAAACTGAAATGATTACCATCTTCACTTGATCATTTGTCACATCTTCACTTTGATGAATCATCCCTGTGCCAGAATATTCTTTCTGCTTTTTTGAAGATTGCACCGCGCCGCTGCTTTTCATTGCAGGTTTTGCCAAAAACTCTGCTCTCGATTTTTTTTCACTCTTGACTGACTTGTCTGAATTGCCGACAACGACACCCTTCGCCACCGGAATCAAGAAAACTTGATCAGGAAAGATTTTGTCAAAATTACCGGCAAATTTCAACCTATCCCTATTAATCTCTTTTAATTCCGTGAGGCTGACTTTAAATTTTTCCGAAAGATCCCAGAGATTATCTCCCTTTTTTACTCTGTATTTACTTGGAACACTTGCACATGCAGCCGAAAAACTCACCAGCACCAACAAAATGGACAAACAGGTGGCAAAAAGATGACTTTTTCTCATGACTTAATCCTCCTTGAATTGGTTGGTTTTTATTGTTTCAGTTTTCAAAGAACTTTATCTTCATGCTGTTTTAGCACAGAACCCGCAAAAAATCAATACCCGCAAACATTGCAATATTGATACGATACTACAAACAGCAAGGGGGGAAATTTCACTTTTGGGCTTTGGTCAACCAAGAAAAACAAAAAAAACCGCCTTTTGACGGGTTTTTTGTTTAATAAAGACTTTTAAATTTTGAGATATCTTCTGATCGCAATGATTCCGCTGATTGTGCCCAAGAAGATTCCAGCAACAAGCAATCCTCCAAAAATAATGAAGAAATTAGAAAAATAGAACGAAACAATGTCACCACCTCCGATGCTTCCGCGAGTTATCGGCACCAAGAATTTTGAAGTCACAAAAAGACAAATCATCACAACCACCGCAGAAACTGCACCATAGAAAACTCCTTCGAAAATGAACGGCATTTTGATGTATGTATTTGAAGCTCCAACCAAGCGCATTATTTCAAATTCTTGCTTGTGTGAATACATTGTGAGCCTGATCGCATTGAAAGTTATCAAAATTCCAATAAACACAAACACGATTCCCAAGGTCAACCCGACCTGTTCAACTAATTTCAAAATATTCGTGAGTCGATCAATTGCAGTTTTATTTTCCTCATAATCAATCCGACTGATGTCCTGAGAAAAAGTTGAATTTGAAATCGCTTTTGTTATGAGCTCATATTGATTTGGGAGTTTTGCTTTGATCACCAAAGCTCCAAGCAATGGGTTCTCACCAATTTCTTCCAAGGCTTGTGTTATGGATGGATTTTTATCTCCCAATTTTTTGAATTGCTCCAAAGCTTTGTCCCGCGAAACATATTCAATTGATTGAATTTCTTGATATTCAACAAGTTTGCTTTTGATTTCCAAGATTCTTTCTTCAGCAACATCAGAATTGAAATACACGCTAACATTAATCTTGTCCTGAATGTTTTTGAGCACAATATTAGCAGTCACACCCAAAATTATCGTGACACTAATAATATACAAAGAAATCGCAAGCACACTCACAGTCGCGAAACTGAGCCACCCATTGCGACGAAAATTGTCCAAGCCTTCTTTGAATGTTCTTTTTAATTTTGTAGATTTCATAAGATAAATTTTTTCGTTATCTCCTTCTCCTTTCGGGAGAAGGTGCCCAAAGGGCGGATGAGGGC
>AMFJ01002325.1_pt1 | contig 37116 bp, 36 predicted proteins | sample 427208 | NCBI WGS metagenome assembly AMFJ01 (sample SAMN02954298, study PRJNA114691) | groundwater metagenome | biome: aquatic; feature: subsurface aquifer; material: sediment; isolation source: subsurface aquifer sediment | place: USA: Rifle, CO | collected 2008-08 | reverse complement strand
CGCCGGAGCCGGCAGCGGTAAAACAAAAACTCTCACTCACCGTGTAGTTTATTTAATTCAAGAAAAAAACATTGCCCCGCACAATATTCTTGCAGTAACTTTTACCAATAAGGCCTCCATGGAAATGAAGGATCGCATCATGAAATTACTGAGAGAAAGCTCTCAAAAATCAAATGGTTTTCCGCACATTGGAACTTTTCACAATATTTGCGCTAAGATTCTCCGTAAAGAAATTGACAACTTGGGTTACAAAAAAACTTTCAATATCTTTGATGACCAAGATCAGCTCACTCTAATCAAAAGAATCTTTAAAAATTTAGAAATAAACAAAGACCAATTTAATCCCCGTGGCATTTTAAGTATTATTTCTAAAACCAAAAATGAACTAAGGAATGCTGAGATGTTTGAACTTGGTGCCAATGGTTATTACGAAGAAATCGTCTCCAAAGTTTACAAGCGCTATCAAAAAGAATTAAAAGAAAATAACGCCTTGGATTTTGATGATTTAATCTTTTTGACTGTTACAATTTTTGAAAAATTTCCCGCTATTTTAAATTATTATCAAGAACTATTCAGATACATTATGGTAGATGAATATCAAGACACCAACCATGCTCAATATCGATTAATTAAAATGCTTTCTGCTAAACATAAAAACATTTGGGCCACGGGGGACGATTTTCAAGCAATCTATGGCTGGAGGCAGGCTAATATTGAAAATATTTTAAACTTCGAAAAAGATTACTCTCAGGCCAAAGAAATTAAATTGGAACAAAATTATCGCTCCACTCAAATTATCTTGGATGCGGCCGCTGAGATTATCGCTAAAAATGTCAATCAAAAAAACAAAAAAATCTGGACCGAAAAAACTGGCGGTCATTTAATCACCTCTTTTGAAGCCCAAGATGAAAAAGAAGAAGCTCAGTTTATTGTGAAAGAAATTAAAAATAGTTTAGAGCTAGCAGTCGACAGTTCACAGCAAAAAACGACGGATCAAAAATCAATCATAGCAAACCGTGAACCGTCAACCGCAAATCAAGAATTATCCCCTACCGTGAACTGTGAACTGTCGACCAAGAACTACAGGGATTTTGCCATCCTTTACCGCACCAATGCTCAATCCCGAATTATCGAAGAAATTATGCTTAAACATTCTATTCCTTATCGTATTATTGGCGGTTTAAAATTCTATCAAAGAAAAGAAGTTAAAGATATCATCGCTTATTTGCGCCTAATTCAAAATCCTGCCGACTCCATTTCTCTGGAAAGAATCCTTAATGAACCCAAGCGTGGACTTGGCAAGGCCACGCTAAAAAAATGGCTCTCCTTTGCTCAGGAAAAAAACGTTAATCCGATAGAAGCTGGGCTATTACTAAAAAATGAAACCTTATTAAACAAAGGCAAAAGCTCTGCCATTGTAAATTTTTGTGAATTTATTAATAAAACCGCAAATTTAAGAAGCACACTAACCTTATCTCAATTAATCCGCAAGATTTTTGAACTTTCTGGCTATGAAAAAATGTTAGAAGATTTAGGCGAAGAAGGCGAAGTTAAAGCCGAAAACATCAAAGAGCTTTTAAGTGTCTCCAAAAAATATAAAGATGACATGGCTATTGATTCGATTGATCAATTTTTAGAAGAAGTCGCGCTTGTTTCCGATACTGATAAAATTGATCAAGACCAAAATTCTGTCCATATGATGACCTTGCACAGCGCCAAAGGATTAGAATTTCCAGTAATTTTTATCGCCGGATTGGAAGAAGGAATATTGCCTCATTCAAGGAGCATGCTTAGTCATAAAGAAATGGAGGAAGAGAGACGACTTATGTATGTAGGAGTTACTCGAGCCAAAGAAAAAGTTTATTTGCTTTTTACTAATTTGCGCACTATCTTTGGCTCCACGCAGTCCAATACTCCTTCTCGATTTTTAGATGACATCCCTACTCACTTGATGGATATCGCCACTCCAGAAAAAAATAATTTTCTTGATACTATTTTTGGTAAAAAAAATAAAAAAGAAATTCTTCCCAAGACTCCTTCTGAGTTCAAGGATGGAGAAAAAGTTTCTCATCCAGAATTTGGCGATGGCGTTGTAATTTCTAGCAACCCAGAAACTATTACAGTTGTTTTTCGTAAAGCCGGCATCAAAAAACTTTCCGCCGCCTACGCCAACCTCAAAAAACTTTAACCCACACTTCTCTCCCTCTCGCCCGTGTAATCAATGGAGAGATGTCATGTACTCATGACAGAGAGGGTTCACTCAAACTCGTCATTGCGAAAAAATATTGTAATCAATATTTTTGTGGCAATCTCACTCATTCCACCCAAAACCCATCTTCTCTTATGGAGGTCAGGATTTTTTATTTTATTACAATTAGATTTCCCTAAAGACTAACCTTCAAATGCTCCCGAGGATTAGTCTCAAAAAAACTAAAGTAAATGCAGTTATTTTGCTATAATTAAAGTGTCCTTAATGTGTGCATTTATACTTGATACAAAATACTTAATTCATAATACATACCCATATGAAAAACCATTCCAACACTAAATTAAAAAAACGATCTGGCGTTCCAAAATTTCGCACCCCCTCCCCTTTTCAAGCTCGAGTTTTTGCCGTGGTTAAAAAAATTCCTCGCGGAAAAGTTTTAACTTATAAAGAAGTGGCCCAGAAAATTGGCTCCCCAAAAGCCTATCGCGCTGTCGGCAATGCGCTTAATAAAAATTACAATAAAGATGTCCCTTGCCACCGCGTAATTAAATCAGACGGCACATTGGGGGGCTTTCGAGATGGCGCCAAGGCCAAAGCCAAAATCCTTAAAAAAGAAGGTTATTTGAAATAATAAATTCCCACTTAGAACAAGCGCTCTTGTCATTCCGACCGGACAAATTTTTAATAGCGCTTTTTCAGTACAGCGCTATTAAAAATTTGGTAGTGGAGGAATCTCTTTTAAATAAAGCTATCTACATTGAGCAGTCAATCCATCTACATTTGACTTTATTTTATTTTTATGCAAATATTTAACGTTGTAGATGTTCTACAATGACAAAATAAATTTTTCTAGGCAATAGGGCCACAATGCAAAAAAATAAACTCGGAGGAATAATATGTACAAAAAGATTTGTTGTTTAAGTATTGAATGTGTACCAGATCAAGATGGTCGCCAAACAAATTGGCTCCTCGAAGATCCCAACAACAGCATTCGCGAGGCCATTGTCACTCTTGCCAAAGAAACGCCCGTCAATGACAGAAGATTCAACATGACAGAAATCGGACATTTGCTAATACTAGTATACAGATACCCGCTGGTGTCAGCACTTGGACCTTTTGTCGGTAGCAACTACCGCGCCCTTATTTCAAAATCAGACAACGGTTCATCGGGAGCAAAAACTGCTATTAATTTTATTCTGGCAGAAAAAAGTACTCGTGGCCACAATTCCAAAGACCTGCACATCCCGCTTTTTGGCTAAGCAGTATCTTTGACCTCAGTCTGCAAAACGAAAGGAGATGTTCTCGAAACCGAGATATCTCCTTTTAAAATTCAAAAATATAAAACAATTTGATACTAAAACAATTTAAACATTTTTAATATCTAAAACATTTAAACAACCTTCACTATTTCCATTTCTTCAATCGCCCCCCTCACCAATTCATTCACATCCAATTTTTCTTCCGCCAACTTCACTTCTTCCAAGTTAGCTTTAGTTTCTGGATGCTTGGGTACAAAGCGCGTACAGCAATCTTCATGCGGTAAAATAGAAGTTTCATAAGTCCCAATTTCTTGGGATTTTTTTATAATTTCTATCTTATCAAAACCAATCAGTGGTCGAAAAATCGGAAGGCTAATTGAGTTATCGGTAACAAAAATATTTTCCAATGTTTGGGAAGCCACTTGTGAAAGAACTTCACCCGTAACCAACGCTAGAGATTTATTTTTTATTGCCACCGCTTCAGCTATCTTCATCATTAATCTTCGATAAAGCACTACCCTTAATTTCTCTGGGCAGTTAAGCACAATCTGTTGCTGGATTTTAGCAAAAGGCACCATAAAAACTTTAGCTCGTCCTTGAAACTTGGAAAGCTCTTGAGCAAGGGCTAAAACTTTTTCATTTGAAGCCATGCTGGTATATGGTAAAGAATGAAAATGAATAAAATCCACCCTCGCTCCTCTTTTTAAAATATAATAAGCCGCTACCGGCGAATCAATCCCTCCTGAAAGCAAAGCCAAAACTCTACCTCCGCTTCCCACTGGTAATCCACCTGCTCCCTGAATTTTATCCACATAAACGAAAGCTCGCCGATTGGCTAATTCTATGAAACATTCAGTCTGCGCATCTTTTAATTTAACCTGGGCTTTGGTTTTTTCCCAAATAAAAGCCCCTATTTCTTTATTAATTTCTTGACTCGTCAAGGGAAAATTTTTATCCGCTCGTGAAGCCGTTATTCTAAAACTATCAAAAACTTTATCAGCCAAAAGTTCCCCACAAGTTTTTTTTAATTCTTCTATATCCTGCGCTGATTCCAGCGCAAACGAAAAATTAACTATTCCAAAAACTTCTTTTAAAATTAAAAGTTTTTCTTTTTCAATTTCTAAATCCTTTTTAATTTCGACGACTATTCTCCCGGCTAGTTTTCGCACTTTCCAAAAATTATTTTCACCAAACTCTTTTCTTAATCTGCTATCAATATTTTCGACTAACTTTTTTTCAAAATAATCTCTATTTTTCCCCTTTAAAGCAATCTCATCGTAGTGGCACAATATAATCATATTCTTACTCCGCCAACTGGCGGATTAGCATATTAACATGTTAGCATTTTAACATTAAAACAATTTAACAATAATAGCAATTTGTCATTTGCATATTTGCGTTATTCGCATTCATTCACACATTTGTATTGCATCTCAACGATTTGACAATTTATCCTAATAGTAATATTATCTAATTAGGAATAATTACTAATAATAGAAAATGGCTGAAAGATTAACTAATCAAAAACAATTTATATTAGACTATCTGCAAGATACGACTACTCATCCCACTGCAGAAGAGATCTATTTGAATGTAAAAAAATATCTTCCCCGCATAAGCCTAGGCACCATATATAGAAATTTAGAAAATTTTGTAGCTACTGAAAAAATTTTAGAAATAAACGGAGCAACTAAAAGATTTGATGGGGATATGAGTGATCATCAGCATTTTATTTGCAATTCCTGTGGAAAAGTATATGATATTTTTTGCAAAATCCCACAGATTAAAAATTTCCAAAGCCATATTCACAAAATTGGAAAAATAGAAAAATATCAAATTTTATTTTACGGAACATGTAAAGAATGCAAATAATAATTTTTATAATAAATTAAACTAACAATTATTTATTCGTATATTGGTACGGATTAGTAATTAGTAAAGAACGTCATGCAAAAAACAATCGAAAATTTAACTAAAGCTTTTATTGGAGAGTCTCAGGCCAGAAATCGCTATTCAATGTATGCAAAAATTGCTAAAAATGAAGGCTATGAGCAGATCTCTGCTATTTTTGAAGAAACCGCTGATCAAGAAAAAGAACACGCCAAGCAACTTTTCAAAATGATAAATGAACTCAAAAAAGAATCTGGAGAAAATAAATATGAAGAAATAACCGTCGAATCTTCTGCGCCAACTACTTTAGGTACGACTTTGGAAAATCTCCAAGCTGCTATCAATGGAGAACATTATGAATACGAAAGCATGTATCCCGAATTTTCTGCCACCGCCAAAGAAGAAAGTTTAACAAAAATCTCTGCTCGACTAATGTTTATTGGTAAAGCAGAGGCTCATCATAAAGAAAGATATTTAAAATTACTAGCTAATTTGCAAAATATAACCACCTTTAAAAAAGAAGCTGAGGCAGAGTGGACTTGCCGAAAATGTGGCTATGCCCACACTGGCAAAAATGCTCCCGACAGATGTCCAGCTTGCGATCATCCCGTCGCTTATTATCAGATAAAGTCTGAACAATATTAATTAATTATCTTAACTATAAAAATATGAATGTAAAAAATAGAAACGAAGTTTATAAATGTGCCATTTGCGGCAATATCGTAGAAGTTTTGCATGTTGGTGGCAGTGAACTGGTTTGTTGTGGCCAACCGATGAACTTAATGAAAGAAAATACCCAGGAAGCTTCCACGGAAAAACATATTCCCATTATAGAAAAAACAGCAATTGGAATCAAAGTTACAGTAGGAGAAGTTCTTCATCCGATGGAAGAGAAACATTATATAGAATGGATTGAGGTTATTTCAGTTGGAAAATCTTACAAAAAGTTTCTTAGTCCAGGAGATGCTCCAGTGGCTGAATTTTGCCTAGAAAACACCGAGGATTTATTGGTTCGTGAATACTGCAATATCCATGGACTTTGGAAAAATATCTAAAAAAATCAATCTTAAAAAAACAGGCATTAATGACCTGTTTTTTTAAGTATATATTTACACTACTGTGTTGCCAAGTTGTTTTAATGTTTTCATGCTCACTTGTTTTTATGATTTTCGCTTTTATTGAAAAAATCCGGTAAATAAGCTAGGATTATAAAAAGCTTAAAAAACACCTCAATGCTCACTAAATTAAATCAGGGTTTGTTTTATTTTTTCATCCTCCTTTTGCCTTGGCAAACTATTTTAATTCTGAAAGAAGTTGAAATAAATAATGAAAAATTTCAATATGGCACTATTGGAATTTATTTATTTGAAATAATATTGCTAATTTGGGTATTGTCTAATATTTTAGTGCTAAAAAATTATTCCGATAAAAAAATATTATTTTCTATTTTAAGCTTTGCTTCTTTTTCCGCCTTATCGATTTTATGGTCTGATGATAAATTGCTTTCTTTTTATTTTTTATTTCCAATACTCTTGGGCAGTTTCTTATTTTTAATTCTACAAAAGAAAGTCTTAATATTTAAAAATATTACTTTTGCTTTTATATTTTCCGCTTCCCTGCATGGAATACTGGGACTCTATCAATTCTTAAGTCAAAATAGTTTTTCTAATAAGTGGCTAGGGATATCTGAACACATAGCCTGGCAAGGGGGCTCTTCTGTGATAGAGGTGTCGACAGGGCGGTTTCTCAGAGCTTATGGTGCGATGCCTCACCCCAATATTCTTGGCGGACTTCTTCTTATCACTATTCTACTGGGCATTGGCGCCTACTTAAAAACTTCTTCTTTTGAAAAAAAATGGCGCTATTTCCTGATAGCGACAATTACAATAAATTTCTTCTCACTCTTGTCTACTTTTTCTCGATCTTCTTTTTTAGCTCTCTCTTTTGGATTAATCTTATTTTTCGCCTACAATGTTTACAATAATAAGAAATATCAGATTAAAGCTCTCTTGATGTTTTTGGGTGTATTTTTTATTATAGGTTTTATTTTCTTTTCTTCTTTTTCTGAATTACTTATGGGCAGGATGCAGGCGAATTCTCGCTTAGAAAGAAAGTCTGTCAATGAACGTAGCCTGCTTGTTCATCAAGCTCAAAAAATTATAGTTAAAAATCCAATTATCGGGATAGGCATTGGAAATTATACTCATGTTCTTTTAAAAAACAACCCCGATATAAAAAAAAACTGGCTTCTCCAACCAGTTCACAATGTTTATCTATTAATTTTTGCGGAGCTGGGCGCTATTGGGTTTTCTCTATTTTTATTTATTGTAATTTTTATGATTTATAATTTCATAGAATCTTTTAAAAAAGAAGATTCTAACAGGGTTATTTTTTCCGTTATAACTGTATCTCTGCTTTTAATAGCCCTATTTGATCATTGGCTTTGGACGACCCATTTCGGAGTTATAGCCTTCTGGTTGCTTATTAGCTTTTCGAGGGAAAAAGACCTTACTCATGCTTGATCCTATATTTCCATAAATAAAAAACTCTGAGAAATTTTAAAAAATAATATGCCGGCAAGCTAAACCATTTTTTGAAGTAATAATCTTGAGATTTGAAATAGACTGTTTTTTGCTCATATCGCTTAGTCGAGCTCTTGCCCTCCAGATGATCTATCTCAAATTTTGGAAAATAAATTATTTCTTTCTTGAGTCTCTTTATCCTTTTACACAAATCCACATCTTCATAATATAGAAAAAAATTTTCATCAAACCCTCCTGCCTCCAAAAAGACATCTCTTCTTATAAATATACTTGCCCCGCTAACCCAATCTACTTCTATTTTTCTATTGCTACTCCAGAGCTGTTTACTCTTGGCCCATCCCAATTTACTTCTTAAAATTTCTATAATATCCATATCAACACCTACACTCCAGGGCTGAATATTCCCGCCCTTTAATATCTTTGGCCCAATCACTCCTATATTTTTGTCCTTCTCAAATTCATTTAATAATCTCAAAATATCTCCAGAAATTATTCTCGTATCTGGATTTAGGAAACACATAAATTTACCCAAAGCTTCTTTGGCTGCAAGATTATTTCCCCTAGCAAATCCTATGTTTTTATTAATCTCAATAATTTTTATCTTTTTTTGATAACCGTTTTTAAGGTTTTTTAAACTAAAACTATCTAATTTATTCTCGTCATTATTGGCAATAATGATTTCGAAATCCAACCCGGTTACTTTCTCCATTATAGAAATTAGGCACTGCTCCAAATACCTCTCGCTTTTATAGTTTAATATAATAAAAGATAATTTCATAATTTAAACTCGCATCACAAATTAATTAAAACCCCATCCTGCATCATCATAGGCTTTTTTTACTAAAAGGGCTCTTTCTTTATTTTTCCCCGCTAAGATATCATACTTATTTTTTATTTTCCTAATCATCAAATATATTTCTATATAAGCTCTCATGGGATAATTAGAATTTTTTCTAAAAAATAAAATACCAGAAAAAACCAAATAATAAATTTTATTTAAATTTTCTGAACTCCTCTCAAGATGAAAAACTTTGGCGCTAGGCACTATTTTTAATTTAAATTTATTTCTTGTTGCCCTGAGAGAAAAATCAGCATCTTCATAATATAGAAAAAATTTTTCATCTAACAATCCTATTTTTTTGAAAACTTCTTTTTTAATCAGCATTGCGCAACCCGTTATATATTGGGTCTTTTTAATATTATTTACATGTTCGTTTCTCATTTTTAACCAATTGATCCTCCCTCCTGAAAACCATATTTTTTTCTCGCTTTCTTTGTATATAATCGGGCTTAATATGCCCACATCAGAATCTTTTTTCGCTTCATTTATTAGAGTTAGTAACGTATCTTTTTCTATTATAGCATCGTTATTCAGAAGAAAAATATAGTCTGCCATTTTTTCCAAAGACCATTTTATGGCCACATTGTTTCCCGCTGCGAAACCAGCATTATAATTATTTTTTATAAAGTTAAATTTTCCAAATAAAAGTCGAGCTTCTTCAAAAGATCCATCCGTGGAAGCATTATCAACTACTACTACTTGATAGTTGGGGTAATTTATTTTATAAACACTCTCAAGCGTATTTTTCAAAATATTTTTTCCATTATAATTTAAAATTATAATAAAAACTTTTGGATAATTCATATTTAATTTAAAAATGAAAAAATTGCTATTGCTTAGGGGCAGTCAACAAACTTTTTACCTCTATAATTGTTATCGCCCTTGTTAACCAGAGAAATAAACCATATACAAAGATACTTCCCAATCCCGCATAAATAAAATTTAAATTATTTAAAACTGCTAAAAATAAAGCCATCCACAATCCAGAAAAAATAACTTTACCCCAGCCCTTCATTGAAAGCCTATAATCTACATATTTGCTTACAATGTAAGCTGTTAAGGCAACCACCAAAAATTCTGTCATTAAAGAAACAGTGGCTGCGCCCATATATGAATATTTTGGAATAAGTGCAAAATTTAAACCAATATTAAAAACTGCACAAAATGATAAAACATGCATCAGTTTATTTTGCAGGTTTGCAGAAAGCAAGATGCTATTAAAAAGATTTCCAAAAAATATAAATGCCAAAGCTACAATAAGGATTCTCAAAGCATTGGCTGAAATCAAAAACTCTTTCCCTCCTATTATGTTTATGATATCTTCAGCTAAAAATAACGTACCTACAATTAATGGCACTATTATAATAATAAAAACTTTAGCAGTTTTGTTTATAATTTTAGTAAAATTAACTTTGTCCGAAAAAACATACATAGAAAGTAGAGGCAAGATTAATCCCACTATCATACCGGGGAAAAAAGTAATATTTTCAATTATTTTATATGCCATATTATAAATACCTACTGCCTCGCTTCCCTTTAAAACCGATAACATTATTGTATCCATTTTAAAATACAAAAAAGTAACAAGAGCAGATATTCCCACCGGCATAGACATTTTCAAAAAGCTTTTCCAATAATCAAAATCAAATTTCAAAGAAAACTTGATGTATTTGCGACTCAAAAAGACGACTATTCCAAAAGTAAGCATGGAACTCCACAAAACAGAGAAGATAATTGCGGTAAATCCCCAGTTATTTTTAACTGCCAATATTATAAACAAGACCTGAATTATTTTCCCCAGCAACTCAGTAATTGTAACTTTATCCATTCTTAGATTTTTTTGAAAAACTCCATTAAAAACCATATAAGAAGAAGAAAAAGTATACGAAAGTGCAATTATTAAAATACCTTTTTTGATATCTTCTGAATAAGGCAAAAAAATAAAAAGCAATGGCGCTATTATAAACAAGGCCAAAGAACTTAGTAGCCTTAAGGAGAAAACATTACTCATTATTTTTTTCTCATCAGCATTATTTCTGGATATTTCTCTTGTAGCAATAGAATATAATCCCAAATCCAATATCGCTCCGAAAAAAGACAGGAAAGCTAAAACTGTAGCGTAGTCCCCAAATCCTCCCACGCCCAAGTATCTAGTGATAAATCCAATGTTAACCAACGCTAAGACTGTTGCGCAGACTTTAGCGATAGTACTAGCTACTACGTTATAAGCTATTTTTCGAGCAAGCGCCATTGGTTAACGTTTTAAATTTATATTATTAAAGGGATGTCGGTTTTATAATCACCCTTCTCTCATTCTCATCTCCAATGCTTTCTGTTACGACTTCCTCATTTTCAGCCAAAAGCATATGCACTATTCTTCTGTTATAAGCAGACATTGGCCGCATAATAACTGTTTTTCTTTCAGAAATTGCCTCTTTCGCTAGAGCTTGGGCTAACTCTACAACAGAAGACTCTTGATCTTTTTTATAAGAATTGACATCTAAAATAAATTTAATATTTTCATCTGTTTGCTTTCTCACTAACAATCTAACTATGTGTTGTAAAGCTTGCAAATTATCTCCATTTTGACCGATTATAAAATTGGCGTCTTTTTGAGTTTTTATATCGCACACAAATTTATTATCCTTTTCCCCAGAATCAATAATTTCTATCTCACATTCAAATCCCATTCCATCCAAAAGCTCCTTTGCTATAGATTTTATTATTTGTTTGCTTTTTTTATCCATAAATTTATTTATTTAATTCTTTTTCTTTTTTAAAAACATATATCTGCTGAGCAACAGCAAACAGTGTTGAGAATAACCAATATATTGACAATGCTGCTGCAAATTTAATTCCGATAAAAAGTGTTAAAGCTGGACCTAAGATCATCATTTGCTTATTCATAATTTCTGAAAAATCAGGTTCACTGGGTTTCTCTGTTTTTTTCTCAATACTATTTGAATCCCTCTTTTTTTTATTCATCATCAATTTAGTTTGCCAAAATTGAGCCGCCGCGGCCAACGCAGCGATTGGTATGCTTGGTTTTAATAAGTCTACTATCCCTATAAACATATGATGTATCTGCCCTGGGTTTTCCACGAAAGAATAGAGATCTTTCTCAGCTATTATTAATTCTGCATCTGAAATATTTATAATCACTCTATAAATAGCAATTAAAAATATCAACTGTACAATTATAGGAAAACAACCCGAAAAAGGATTAACCTTATTCTCTTTATAGAATTTCATTACTTCCTTGGTCTGTGTCTCTTTGTCATTTTTATATTTAAGCTGAATTTCTTTTAGCCTTGGTTGGATTTCTTGCATTCTTTTCTGGGACTGAATCTGTTTTTTTGATAGAGGAATAAGGACAGACTTTAATAATATAGTAAGCACGATTATGGCTATACCAAAATCTCCTCCTGGAATTATATTATAAAGAAGAATCAAAATATTATATATGGGTTGATAAATTACTTCGTGAAAAATAGTAGACATAAGTAAAATGTTTGTGTTCTTTATTTAATAGTTACACAGCTAACTTTTTTCTTCCCCTTTGGCGTCTTCTTTTGATAACTTCTTGTCCGTTAGTTGTACTCATTCTTTCCAAAAATCCATGTGTTTTAGCGCGTTTTCTTTTTTTAGGTTGATATGTTCTTTTTGTACTCATATATTTTTATACAATCTTAAAATAATTATTTATTCAATGTTCTAAAATTATCATATATATAACTATTTGTCGAGAGGTTTTGCTTTTTTGCCACGAAAATGCTTTAATTATAAATATAATCTTAAAAAATATGTTTCCTAAAAAATACAGACTTACTAAAAAAGAAGACTTTGATCGAATTTATAAAAATAGCTACACCTATAATTTAAACTACTTCAGAGTATCTATTTTAAAAAATAACCTTGATAAAAATCGCTTTTGTGTTGTTGTTTCTAAAAAAGTTTCCCAATTGGCCACTGATCGCAACAGAATAAAAAGGAGGTTGCGATATACCCTATTTTCCAATCAAGCCATTTTTCCTACAAACATAGATTTGTTAATAATGGTTACAAACAGAAATATTCTAAATACAAACAGTGCCGATTTACAAGCTGAATTTCTCTTTTTATCAAAAAAATTAAAAAATCGCTCCTGAGTTATTATCCACTGGAGCAAAATTATCTGTTAAAATTTGATTTTTTATTTCAAAATGCGCTTCTATTTTTTTGTCCAATGTTTTTTGAAGTTCCTTGTCTTCACTAAAAAAGGAACGGTTTTTTTTATTTTTAAAAGCCACCAGAACAATGTTTTGGACACCATTGTCATCCATATCAGTAACTTTAAACAAAGATACCTCTGGAAAGACGCTTTTATAAGTGTTGAATTCTAAATTTAAAAAAGTACTATCCTTTCCAGATATAGACGCCATGATATTAACAAAAATTACCCCCTGATCATTCAAGGAATCATATTCTTTCCTCACAAGCTCTGCAGTTGTTAAATGAAAAGGAATTGAATGGTAAGAATTAAAAACATCTTTAAAAACTGCATCATATCTACTATTGTTTTTATTTAAAAAAAACCTAGCGTCTTGATGAATTATGCTCATTCTGGGATTTTCTTTTAAATAAAAATATTTTTTTGAAATTTCTGTCATTTGGGGATCTATTTCCACCACATCCATAGTGGCATTTTTAAATTTTTCTAAAAAATGTTTAGGATAGGAATATCCTCCACCTCCCAACAACAATGTTTTTTTAAATCTTGGATTAAAATATTCTACCAAATCGTAAATTTCTCCATAATTAGTAAGCATTTTTGTCGGATCTTTCACTATCATATGGGATTGGACACCTCCTGGGTTTGTTCTTAAAACCCTCACCATCTCTCCTTCTTCATTTTTAATATCATAAACAAATATCCTGCTATAACTTGTATCGATATCTTCATTTACATCACTAGCGCTTATTTTAACTTTTGAAAAGTTTTTAAAAATAACTAATGCAAAAATAAAAAATAAGATAAATTTAAAATATTTTTTATTTTCCAAAAAAGAAATAATTGCCAACAAAAATAAAGAACTTGAAATGAGGATTAATATATTTGCGCTTCCTATTTTAGGAATAAGAAAAAAACCTGCCAAAAATGTTCCGAAAATACTTCCCGCAGTCGATATCGCGTACAAATTTCCCACGGTCGATCCAACTTTTTTAGCTTTCTTTAGCTTTAAACTCGCGACATAGGGAGAGATTATTCCAAATAAAATACTGCTTGAGGAAAAAAGTACAAGAGAAGCGACAATAGCACCTAATTTTAAATTAAAAATAGAGCTTACTAATATTAAAAATACGTCTTTATAGAAAACATTAATACCCACCGCTATGGCTAAAAAAAGTATTATTATCGACAATCCTTTGTTTGTTGCTTTTTTATCAGAAATTATTCCACCCAACCAATATCCCACACTTAAACTCGCCAAGATAACCCCTATTATGCTACTCCAAACGAAAATATTACTTCCTAAATAGGGTGCTAAAAGTCTCGAGCCAACTAACTCAAAAATCATTAAATTAGCTCCGCAAATAAAAACTATTATTTCTAAAATATATTTTTTCATATAAAGCAATAATAACACCTATCACAAATTTTATCAAAATCAATATCCTACTAAAATAATATGCTATAAAATAATTTCTCTCATAGCAATTTGTTCCACGTGGAACAAATATAATACTGCCACTGCTATAATATGCATTGAGTAGCTAATAAGGCATTATTTATAGGAATCAAATAGAACTTTAAAAGTTTATAAACTTTTAAATAATCTTATTTGCAATGTTCCACGTGGAACATCGGATTATTTCAACTTAAAAAAATTATATGCGATTATTATAAATTGTTCCACGTGAAACAATTTTAATTCATCATTCAAAAATATATCTTAAGCTCATAAGTCAATACCCCATTAATTTCTGAAAAATATTATTTTTTTTAAGATACCCGATTTTTCAATAATTTTAGCAAGTCGAGCCCTACTACTGCAAAAAGCGCAGCTAAACAATAATCAAGCGCATAAGCCCTAAAAAAACAGAAGATCTACTTAATATTAGATTTTGGTTAGTAAATTATCACAATTATGTTCCACGTGGAACAATTATATTTATTAATTATCAAAATAACAATCACATGTTTCACGTGGAACATCTTCTATTGAAGAATTTTTGTTTTTAATATCAGCATAAAAAACCCCGAAAAATAAGGGTTTTAAGCAATTTAAAAGTTTTAAAACTTTTAAATAAACATTTTACAGATGTTCCATGTGGAACATTGATCTAGCTCAACTATTTTTAAAAGCATAGATAAATATTCTGTCTTGTTCCACGTGGAACATTCTACAATGTAATATTTTTATAGCCCATATTTTATTATTTAAATCTACACTATGCCATCTTTGTATAGTATTATAACAAGCATATATATCTACGTTAATTTTACTGAATAAAAAATATTATAAAATTAACATAATAAGCACAATTGTTCCACGTGGAACAAATATGATGTATTTTTTGTAATTACAATAATTTTAATTTTATAAAAATATTTTCAGCTTAAAAATTATGTTGATAACTTGTTAATAAAAAATCATTATCTACTAACTATTTAAAATAAAATAAAAAAAATCCTATTAATATTGTTCCACGTGAAACAATATTAATAGAAATATTAAACACACCAAATAACAAAAAAAGCTTTTAAATAAAGGGTTTTTTAGTAATTCAAAAGTTTAAAGACTTTTAAATAACTACATTTTATATGTTCCACGTGGAACTTTTTTAGATTGTTTTTGCTTTAAAAAAGTTATACACATTTATTTGAAATTGTTTCACGTGGAACAATTTCGATTTATAGAATCTTTATAAAAATATGCCCATAAATAGACACGGCCCACAAAAAAGATGAATATTGACTAAACATACTTTTTATTGTTTAATATATATTCTTTATTGTCATTAAGCTTCGTTAAGTTGTGCCAATTAATACCTGCGTTTAAAATAAAAAATTTTACAAAATTTTGTTTTGTGCTAAAATAGAAAAGCTAAGTTATCCACAACTTATTAAGGTGGTTTATTTTTTGTTTATTTTAATGATTTTATTAGTGTTTTGTGTTATAATTTAAAAAGTAATCTTGCTTCTTAGTTTAAAAATTTATGAACAATGAAGATTTATGGAAAGCTGTTTTGGGTGAAATAGAATTGTCTCTATCTAGACCTCAATTTATCACTTGGTTTAAAGATACTTTTATATTGTCCAATGAAAATGGCAAGGTTATTATTGGGGTGCCTAATGGTTTTTCAAAAGAATGGTTAGAAAATAAATTCAACACCAATATAATTAAAGCTCTAAAAAATTTCCAAGAAAATATTATTGAGGTTTCTTGTGCTATCTACTCTCCTCAAGAAAAACCCTCTCGCAATATTGATGGTGCAGGCAAAAACACCTCGGGAGTTCAAACAATAAATCTAAAAAATACAAAAACACTGACACCTCAAATTAATTTTTTCCAAAATACAAATCTTAATTCGAGATATACCTTTGATAGCTTTGTAATAGGGGAGAATAATGAGCTCGCTCGCGCTGCTTGCTTTGCTGTTTCTCAAAATCCCGGAACACAATATAACCCATTGTTTATATACGGCGATGTTGGCTTAGGGAAAACTCATCTGTTGCAGTCTATTGGAAATGAAATATTAAAAAGTGATCCTAATAAAAATATTATTTATATTTCATCAGAAGGATTCACCACCGAGCTGGTTAATTCAATAAAAAACCAGACTATTGATAAATTTAAAAATAAATATCAACAAGCAGATTTATTAATAATTGATGATATTCAATTTATTTCAGGAAAAGAAAAGACCCAAGATATCTTTTTTCACATATTTAACTCACTTTATCAACTAAATAAGCAAATTGTTATAAGTAGCGATAGGCCGCCTAGCCACATCCAAATACTTGAAGACCGCTTACGTTCAAGATTTGAAGGAGGAATGATAACCGATATTGGAAATCCTGATCTTGAAACACGTTTAGCTATATTACAAACCAAACTCAATGAAAAAAAATTCTTTTTAAATGATGACATTTTAAAATTTATCGCTGAAAATATTAAAAACAATATCCGTGAACTTGAGGGTGCTTTAAATAAATTAGTAGCAACTTTTGAGTTAAACAAAAAAACACCCACCATTGAAGAGACTAAAAAAATATTATCTTCGATTTTAGTATCAAAGCAGGAATCTGCTATAACAAAAAAAGATATTATTAATTCAGTATTGGGATTTTTTGAATTAACTAAGGAAGATTTAATGAGTAGCAGTAGAAAAAAAAAGGTAGCCTTGCCAAGACAAATTACTATGTTTTTATTTAAAAGAGAATTAAAAATGTCCTATCCGGAAATTGGAGAATATTTTAAAAGAGATCACACTACAGCACTCCATGCTTTTAATAAAATATCCAAAGATATACAAAATAATTCCAAAACAAGCATAGACGTAGAATTTATATTTAAATCTTTGCGTTAATAAAACACTAATAAACTGTGGATAAGTATCGTATACCTGTGGATAAGTGTGTTAATTATCTGTAAATTCATTATCAAAACCTGTTAATACTATTTATCCTATTTTTCCATTTCTTATTTATATCTATGTTATTAATTATTTATACCTAGGGTTATTGTAAGATTATGAACAATGTATTATTATATAATAACCTTAGTTTATAATATAAAATAGAGTTATCAACAGGTTTTTAACCCCTAATAATAGTAATAATAATTTATATATTTATATAAATATATTATTAACTACTACTATACACATGAAATTAGTTTGTACTCAGGAAAATTTTAAAAAAGCTATCTCAATTGTTGATAAAATAACTTCCAAGCAAATCACTTTACCAATTTTAAAAAATATTTTATTAGAAACTAAAGATGGAAGATTAATATTTTCAGCTACTAATTTAGAAATAGGTATAATAAGTAAAATAGGAGCTAAAATAGAACAAGAAGGAAAAATAGCGGTACCCTCTAAATTAATAAGTGATTTTATTATAAATTTACCAAAAGAAGAAAATATTGAAATAGAATTAAAAGGTCATATATTAAATATAAATTGTGGAAAGTATAAAGCTAAGATAAATTGTTTAGATTCAGAGGATTTTCCTATTATTCCAGAACGAAAAGGTGAAAATCAATTTACTATTACTAATAATAAATTTAAAGATGTTATTAATAAATCACTTAGTTCAGTTAGTTTAAATGATATACGAGTGGAATTTACTGGAATAAATTTATCTTTTTTTGATAATAAGATTTATTTTGCCGCTACGGACAGCTTTAGATTAAGTGAATATGAGGTTGAAATTGCTGAGAATGATATTTATAAAGAAATAAAAGATACTTCTGTGATTATCCCAGCTGAAACATTGCGAGAATTAAATAAAATATTACATAATGCTACTGAAGATGATGAGGTATTAGTAACTATTGAAAATAATCAAATATTTTTTGATGTAAATGATATTAAAATAGTTTCTCGTTTAATAAATGGAAAATACCCACCTTATAAACAGATAATCCCCAGTGAGTTTAAGTCGGAAATCTTAATAAATAAAGGTGAATTATTGCAATCAATTAAAATTGCTAGTGTTTTTACCAAAAAGACAGATGGAGAAATAAATATAGTTATTGAAAATGATCAGAATTTGGTGGTGAAATCAAGTTTGCAAGAATCGGGCGAAAATCAAACAGAGTTAAATATTAATAAAAAGGGTGAGAATCAAAACTTTGTATTAAATCCGAGATATTTATTGGATGGTTTAAATGTTATGGATTCATTTATGATTAAAATTATGGTTAATGATAATGTTTCGCCAATAGTTTTAAAAATAGTTGATGAAAAAAATGAAAAAACTGTGGATAATTTTATTTATATAATAATGCCTATTAGAAAATAAATAAATGAAAGTTATAGGAAAATTTCTTGAACATAAAAAATTAAAAAGAAAGCAAGACATAGATAGTGAAAGTGTTTTTTATATTTTAAAGAATATTATTAAAGTTAAATATGGAGAAATAGGTGCTTTAAATATTAAGCTTGATTATTATAAGGCAGGGGTTGTTTTTTTAAAGATTAATAATTCCAATTGGGCCAATGAGATTTGGTTAAATAAACAAATGATTATTGATGAAATAAATAAGAAACTAGGCGAAGATGAAATTAAAGATCTTAAACTTAAATAGAAATAAGTTTATAATATTTATTCTGATTATGTTTTCAGGATGTTTTTTGGCGGGGAAGATTCTAGGAATAGATAATAATGGAGATGTTGAAATTACAAAAGTAATGTACGATCCTTTAGGTGGTGATAATAAGGAGGGAGAGCTTTCTTCTTATGAAAAGGTCGAGATAAAAAACATATCCGGAGATAATGTGGATATTAGTAATTGGGAAATAAGAATTGGAAAATATTATAAACCATTTAAATTATTAAAAAGTATCCCTGCCAATAGTCGGGTTATTATTTATTTAGGAATTGGATTGGATGATAATATTAATTTTGAGAATAGTGAAGTAGCTTATTTATATTTAAACGAAAAGGGCAGTAAGTTGGGTGATTCTTATGGGGAAGTGGCTCTATATAATAATGATAGCAATAATGAAAACACTATTGTTGATTATGTTATATATAAAATACCCTTAGAGTATAAAGATTTATCAACAAGTTATGCGCATGCTGTGAGTGGAAAAATATGGATAAAGGAATGTTTTTTGGATGATTTAGTAGAGGGAGACGCTTTAATTGTGGAAAATAATAAATGTAAAGATTTTACATCCAAAGAAGATGAAGATAATAATCAAGAAAAATATGTTAACTATATAAAAATAAATGAGATTTTACCAAGTCCAAAAGGGAAAGATGATGAGGGTGAATATATAGAATTGTATAATTTTGGGAAAAAGGATATTGATTTAAACGAAAGTAAGGGCTGGATAATCGAAGATAGGGTGGGTGTGGAAAAAACAAATCCCATGGACAATAAATATAAAAAACTTTATTTTAACAAGTATTTAGGAGAAAAAATAATAAAAGCGGGTGTTTTTTTGTTAATAAGAGGGGAAAAAGATTTTAATTTTTCGCTCACGGGAGAAGATGAGCTTAAATTGATAAATCCAGATGGGGTTGAGGTTGATAAAATTAGCTATAGCGACGCAAGAGAGAACTTTTCGTATGGTTATTGTGAAAAAACAAACAAATGGCGCTGGAGCGAATTTCTGACGCCTGGGAGTAAAAATGAATTTAGGGAAGCTGGAGGGATAGAGATTGAAATAGATGAAGATGTTTATAGAAATGTTTATGCCAATTTTGAAGTGAGAGTTGGTGGAATTAAAGATAAAAACTTAAAGGTGAAGTGGGAGTTTGGGGATGGAAAAAATAGCTACAAAAACAAAACTCGGCACAAATATGCCAAAAAGGGAAAGTATATAATAAAATTAAGGGTTTTTGATGGAAGTGAGGATGTGAAAAAAGAATTTAACATAGAGGTGGTGGATTTTCCTGAGAAAAAAGTAAATATTGTGGCTATTAATCCTAATCCTGAGGGGAAAGACTCGGAAAATGAGTGGATAGAGTTAAAAAATAAATCAAAAAAGAAAATTGATTTGAAAGATTGGAGCGTGGCGACAGGTGTGAATAAGAAAAAACTAACAAATCATCCGATTTATGAAGAATTTATAATTAAAGCTGGTAAGATAAGGCAACTGACGAAAGATTTTTCTAAATTTTCTCTTAATAATGAAAAAGGATATATAGAGTTAAGATCTCCTGATGGAGAAGTTGTTTATGATTTAAAATATAAAAAAGAAGAAGGCATTGGCGAAAATGAAATTTTTAAGAAAAAAGATGGTGGAGGATGGGAATGGCTAAAAGGATTAGTAGTGAGCTTAAACAATAATGATGAGAAAGAAAATGAAAAAGAGTTAGTTAAAAGTATGGAAGTTGAAAAGGAGACTGGCGTAGAAATTGATAAAGGGGAGTTAGTAAGAGACATGACACCAGAAGATATTGGAAAATATTCAGGAAAAGAAGTTGAAAATATGATTTATAATTACACCAAAGAAGATTTAAAAAATATTCAGATAAAAGAAAACAGTTCTTTGGTATTGGAAAAACAAGTCCTGGGGGTGATAAATAATAAAGATAAGAAAATAAGAGAAGCGGGCGGTTTTTATTACTTTAATCCAGAATCAAAAATGGAAAAACATTATTTGTTAAAATTTTTTGAGAAATATTTTTCAAACTTAGTATGAAGGCTGAATTTAAAAGAATATAGGCGAGAAAGAGAAGAAATTTGCCAAAAAATAATTTTAATGTTAGAGTATGTTTATAATTAATTTTAAAAAATAATGTGCACATTGGTTTTTGTTTTAGGCGGAACGAATGTGTAACGAAAAAGTATGGCACTCACAACGAAGCAAAAAGTCAAAGCTACCAAGGAAGTAAAAAGACATGATAAAGACACTGGATCATCAGAATATCAAATTGCTCTTTTTACGGAAAAAATTAAAAAACTAACTTCTCATTTAAAAAAGAATGCCAAGGATTTTCATTCCAGAAGAGGATTATTAAAAATGGTTTCCAAAAGAAAGAAATTGATGGAATATTTAAAAAGAACAGATGAGAAAGCTTATAAAACTACTATTAAAAAATTAGGCTTAAAAGGATAATAAAAATTTCAAAAGAAGAATATGGCAAAATTTAAAGAACAAAGAGTGGGTGTTTTAGTGGATGTGCAAAATATGTATTATACCGGTAAGGTTTTGTATAAGAAAAAAGTAAGCTTTAAAAATATTTTAATCGAAGCTGCTAATGGCAGAAAGCTGATCCGAGCAATCGCTTACGGAGTAAAAACTGAAGAAGGTTTGGAGGAAAAATTTTTTGAAGCTCTAGAAAACCAAGGTTTTGAGGTTAAAACTAAAGATCTGCAAATATTTGCCGGCGGAGCTAAAAAAGCGGATTGGGATGTGGGGATAGCAGTGGACGCAATTAAAATGAGTAGAAGTTTGGATGTTATTGTACTTGTTTCTGGAGATGGGGATTATATCCCCATGATAGAGTATGTTCAAAACACGACAGGTTGTCGTGTGGAAGTGATTGCCTTTAAAAAATCAACCAGCTCAAAATTAATTGAAGTAGCAGATGATTTTATTGATTTGTCAGCTAATAAAAAGAAATTTTTAATCTAAATAAAAATAAAAAAAACAAAACCCCGATTTAAATCGGGGTTTTTTTATGTGCCGCGGGCGAGACTCGAACTCGCACAGGAAAACCTACCAGTTCCTAAGACTGGCGTGTATACCAATTTCACCACCGCGGCAATTTTTAAAAAGTATTATATTAAATGACTAAATTTTACCTTTTTCAAAACAAAATAATAATAAGCTATTTTTCTTAAAAAATCAAGAAGCGGAAGAATTTAACGTTATCATTTTAACATATTAACATTTTAGCACATAAAGGCAACGGTATTGTTTTTGATACATGTTATTTATTGTAGAATGTTGTTAATGAAACATTAAAATGAAGTGTTAATATGTTAAAATGTTAACGTGCTAGTACGATTTAGTTTGAATTTAATATGGGCAGGATTCTTTCTGCTTCTGTTTTTAGAGCGCCTTCGTTTTCATATTCTCCATGATGACGTGTGTCATCTCCATAGGTTTCTTTTTTTTGATCAAGATGAATGTTAATAATTAAAGTGAATGTATCCTGGACATGAGCATACATATGAAAACGGGGATAACCAGCGAGGGCGAGAGGGCGAATAAAACTCATTTCATTGCCAACGTGTTTTTGAAAAGAATAACCAGCCCTCCTTAGAAGGTTGGCAGGATTTTCTTGAAGACTTTCGATTTTTAGTTGCATAAAATTTAGAATAGAAATTAATTGTCTTAAAATTATATTTATAAATTAAGCACCCCCTCTTTAATTCTCCTCCTGCGCCACCACTAAAGCTTAAGCGACACGCGGTTAAAGAGAGGGAGAGGAGAAATGTGTAATTATTTTACCCAATATTTATCTTTTATCTTTTTGTCATCATATTCTTTTTTTTCTTCAATTTTTTTCTTGGCCAGAACTCTCAAATCCTCAATTTTTTCTTTATCTAATTTTGTGGCCCGGCGAGAAAGATATTTTTTATTATTCAAAGTCGCGTCATCAATCACTTCTGAAAGTAGGATGTCTAAAATAGTCCCGATCTTTGGTCCTGGTTGAATTTTTAGTAGCGTTATTAGATTATCGCCGTTGATTTTTAATTGGCCAACAGAAATAGCATCAGCAGAAACTTTTTCTACTATATATTTAAAGTGTCTTAATTTATAAGGAACTGCTTTGGCGGTGCCACTTCCAAGTCTGTCTCCAATTCTAACATCAATTAAGTCATTAATATTTTCCAAACCAACTTTTTGGATTACGCGACGCACTCCCTTTTCTCCAACCTCATCGACATTATAATAAAACATGTGGTTTTTAACAAGAAGAACAGTTTTATCGATAATTTTTTTTGGAAATTTTAATCTAGTTAAAATAGTTTCAACTTTCTTGGCGCTAATATGTTCATGACCGTAAAAAGTAGAAAATTCTCCTTCGCCTCTTTTGGAAGCGGGTTTGCCAATATCGTGCAAAAAAGTAGCTAGACGAACCTCTAGTTTTGCAGAGGGGCAAGTTTTCAAGCTAGCCAGAAGATGTTTATACACAGTGTTGTAAGGACCGTGGTAATGATGGCGGTTTTGTTTGACGTTGATAGTTTCATATATTTCCGGAATTATAGATTGCATTAAACCGGTTTCTACTAATAAATCTACGCCTAAACTAGGATTATTGGATAAAATAATTTTTGCAAACTCATCACTTAATCTTTCGGGAGAGATGTGCTTTAAAAGATCCTTGTTTTTTACCAAGGCTTGAAAGGTTTTTTCTTCTATGTGCCAATTATTGGAAGAATCTTTTTTTAGCTGAGAGGCGAACCTGATGGCACGTATCATTCGAAGGGCATCCTCATTAAATCTTTCATTGGCGTCACCCACAGCACGAATAATTTTATTTTTTAAATCAGTCTGTCCATCAAAAAAATCAATAATTTTAAAATCTTTTTTATTAATTATTTCTAAAGCCATAGCATTTACAGTAAAATCTCGGCGCATCAAATCTTCTTCTAATTTTTTGGCAAATTTAACTGCATCTGGCCTCCTTTTGTCAGAGTATGTGGATTCAATACGATAAGTAGTAATTTCAATATTGTCTTTACTTTCTGGGTTGTTTAAATATTTTTCAGGAACAAGAACTGTGCCGAATTGATTTTCATATTTTCCGTCGGGAAAAATTTCCAATATTTGAGCAGGAGTGGCATTAGTAGTGACATCCCAATCATTGGGTTTTTTATTTAAAAGCAAATCGCGCACACAGCCGCCGACAATAAAAGCTTCAAAGTTTTTTTCTTTGATTCTGGATAAGACTAATAATACTGTGGAAGGTATATTTTCTAACATAATAAAAATAATTAAAGTCTTTGATGTTTGGTGCCCCCGGGAAGAATCGAACTTCCATTTAATCGTTAGGAGTGATTTGTTCTATCCATTAAACTACAGGGGCAATTATTAATTTATTGAGAATCCCTGCCTACCGGCAGGTAGGGAACTTAAATCTAGGGCTTAGGAGTTCCTTGTTCCCCGCCTGCCAGCGCCCATATCCCGCAAAAAACTGAGCCTCACCCAAAATTGTTAGAGTGACTCGTTTTATTCATTTTAAATCATAGATGCTTAGGCAGTGGCGGGCAGGTATCCATTGAACTACGGGGGCAATTTAAGAATAATAACCTAATTTATAAGATAACATTATATAAAAAAAAAGAAAAGATATAAACGCGACGTGGCGCGTTCCTACTACTGTACAGGTGAAAAATATTATGCTAAAATAAAATGTAGATTAGAAATATAAAAAGAAAAATACAGACAATGTTTTTGTAATTGTTTGTGTTATTTCGTTGTTATAAATATGAATATTCAATATTATGGTCATTCTTGTTTTAAAATAACTACTAAATCAGAGGGTAAAAATACTGATGGGGTAGTTGCCTTTATTGATCCTTTTGATAAAAAAATCGGACTAAAACCGCCCCAAGGGAGGGCTGATGTGGTTTTTGTTTCACACCGTCAGCATAGTGATCACAATAATGTGGAGGCATTAAAAGATAATCCGGTGGTGATTGATGCTCCAGGAGAATATTCAGTAAAAGGAATAAATGTTACTGGAATAGATTCTTTCCATGATGATAAGGAGGGGGCTGAAAGAGGTAGAAATACAATTTTTGTTTTAGATACTGAAGATGTTAGAATTTGTCACCTAGGAGATTTGGGAGTAGATTTAACTGTGAAACAAATGGAGAAAATAGGAAATGTGGACATTTTAATGATTCCGGTCGGGGGAAAATATACCATAGACTCTAATCAGGCCGTTAAAATAGCTAAAAAATTAAGTCCCTCCATGATAATTCCGATGCACTACAAAATGAACGGTATGAATCTGGATGTATCAGATGAAAAAGATTTTTGTAGTGAAATTGGAAATTGCCCAAAAGAAAAGGTAAATAAGATAACCTTAAAGAAAAAAGATCTTGAGGAAAAAAATATGGAAATTTTATTAATGAATATATAAAAATATGAGCTTAATGGATAAAATCGAAGAAATCCGCCAGAAACCAGAACACGAAAAAATCAGATATGTCTGGGGAATGGTAGCGATATGTATGTTCTTTGTTATTTTTATTTGGATTTTTTCTTTTAAGAGTATGTTTAGAGGAAATGAAAGTGTAAATAGTGGAACAGACCCGGCAAGCGGATTGGAAAAAATAGAAGACAATTCAGATTTAACTAACAGTAATGCAGAAAATAATAATGTTCAGGAGAATCAATTTGACGGCGGAAACAGTAATCCGGAAAACACTAAATAAATAATAAAATTATTTAAAATATTTTTTAATATTTCACATAAAATGGAAAAAGAAAACATTAAAGACAAAGGAGTTCAAAGACAAGCTATTGTTAAAGAAGTGCAGCAGTCATATTTGGATTATGCTATGAGCGTTATTGTAGCTAGAGCTTTACCGGATGTGCGCGATGGATTAAAACCGGTGCACCGTAGAATTCTTTATTCTATGTGGAAGACTGGGCTAAGGTCTAGTGCTAAATTTAGAAAGTCTGCGACGGTAGTCGGAGAGGTGTTAGGAAAGTATCATCCGCACGGAGATACAGCGGTTTATGATACGATGGTGAGAATGGCTCAGGATTTTTCTTTACGCTATCCACTTATTTGGGGTCAGGGAAATTTCGGATCCATGGATGGAGATAACGCGGCGGCTTACCGTTATACTGAAGCAAAATTGAAAAGAATTGCCGAAGAAATGCTAGTAGATATCGAGAAAGATACTGTGGATTTTGTGCCTAATTTTGACGGAGTGCATAAGGAGCCCACAGTTTTACCAGCTAAATTACCTAATTTACTCTTAAATGGTTCAATGGGTATAGCGGTGGGAATGGCCACTAACATCCCTCCGCATAATTTAAATGAGTTAGTCGATGCCACCATTCATCTGATTGATAATCCAAAAGCTAGTGTGGACGATTTATTGGAATTTGTAAAAGGACCTGATTTTCCAACTGGGGGAGTAATTTATGATCAAAAAAGCATTCGCGAAGCCTATATTAATGGAAGAGGAGGAATTACCACTCGAGCTAAAGCGGCTATCGTGGAAGCTAAAAATGGAGGACATCAAATAATAGTCTCAGAGATAACTTATCTAACTAATAAATCATCTTTACTTGAAAAAATAGCTCTTTTGGTTAAAGAACAAAAAATTCAAGGCATTAAAGGTTTAAGAGATGAGTCCAACAAAGATGGAGTAAGAATTGTAGTGGAGCTAAAAAAGGATTCTTACCCAGAAAAAGTTTTAAATAAGCTTTATTCCTTAACTGATCTACAAAAGAATTTTAATGTTAATATGTTAGCTTTGGTAGATGGTATTGATCCACAAGTAATGAATTTGAAATCAATGCTGGAATATTATGTAATTCATCGTGAACAAGTGGTTACACGTCGAACTCAATATGATTTACAAAAAGCTAAGGATAGAGCGCATATCTTAGAGGGTCTCAAAAAAGCGCTTGACCATATTGATGAAGTCATTGAAACGATTAAAAAATCAAAAACTCGAGCCGATGCTCATATTAACTTAATCAAGAGGTTTAAATTTTCCGAAAGACAAACTGAAGCTATTTTAGAAATGAAACTGCAAACTTTAGCAGGCTTGGAAAGGAAAAAAATCGAAGATGAGTTGAAAGAAAAGAAAATCATAATTGCTAAACTTGAGGCAATCTTAAAAAGTCGAACAAAATTAATGGGAATTGTTAAGACTGAGCTTCTTGAAGTAAAAGATCAATATGGTGACGAGCGAAAGACTAGGGTAATCAAGGGAAAGATAGGGGAATTTAAACAAGAAGATTTAGTGGCCAATGAAGAGTCCATTATCACACTTTCTCAGAGTGGTTATGTAAAAAGAATGAGTCCGGATGCTTACAAAACTCAAAAAAGAGGAGGCAAGGGAGTAATTGGCGCTAATATTAAAGAAGATGATATTATTTCTCAGGTTTACGCTGTAATGGCTCATGATAATCTATTATTCTTTACTGATAGCGGAAAAGTTTTTCAAACTAAAGCTTTTGAAATTCCAGAATCCACTCGAACTTCCAGAGGACAAGCCTTGGTAAACTTCTTGCAATTATCTTCCGGAGAAAAAGTGACTGAAATGGTAGCCTTCAATAAAGATGATGGATTCAAATTTTTCTTTATGGCTACAGAGGAGGGTAATGTTAAAAAAGTTAAAATTGAGGAATTTGAAAATGTGCGTAGAAGCGGTTTAATCGCGATTAATCTTAGCAAGGAAGATAAATTAAGCTGGGTCAAGCTCACCACTGGCACAGATGAGATAGTAATGGCGACTTCCGGTGGTCAGGCTATTCGCTTTAAAGAATCTGATGTGCGTGCCATGGGTCGAGGAGCCGGCGGAGTACGCGGAGTAAGACTTAAAAAAGAAGATCGCGTAATTGGAGTGGATGCTGTTTTTAAAGGCCAAAAAGGTAACCAGTTGATGGTGATTAGCGAAAATGGTTATGGTAAAAGAAGCGATCTAAAGCTTTATAAGATTCAAAAAAGAGGCGGAAGCGGAATTAAAACTGCCAGTGTGACTTCTAAGACTGGTAAACTAGTTGGAGGAAGGATTGTAAACGCTGATGAGATCGAAAGTGATCTATTCGTTACTTCTACCAAAGGTCAAATTATTCGAATCCCGCTTAAGAGTATTTCTGTTTTGGGCCGAGCCACTCAAGGCGTGCGCATAATGAATATGAAAAACGGGGATAAAGTCGGGGCTTCAACGATTATATAGAACATAGAACATATAGCATGGAACATGAAGTATAGAAATAAAAATACAAAAAGATGATTTTAGGGTCATCTTTTTTGTATTTTTATTAAATTACTAAAAAATCCAGCGCCAAGATAGGTTTTGGATTTTTTTGGAAAAGTAGATTATTTAGATCATAAAAACTATATCATCATCACCCGCTGAATTGTTATTTACTGAACAAGCAGGAAAGGCGGTTATGGCGAAAAATGGTAGTTGCTTGGTTTCGACAATTTCCACACAAATCATTCTCGTAGACTGCAACTCTATTTCAGAAACAATATTAATCATAATATTGTCCTCACCTACACATTTGCTTCGTAGAGCCGCTTTTGTTCTTTTCCTATCTTCAACACTTAGTTTGTCTATTGATATGCAATTCATATCTCCTACCGGGCAATCATACTCAAATGAAAAGCTAGTTAAGCTTCTCTCTTCTTCGTCCACCCAGCGGATTTCATTTTTTAAATCTAGTTCTCTGAATTTTTCTTTGATCAACTTTAGCAGCTTTCTTGGATTTTCTATACCAACAATATTTTTATAGAATTTTGTACCGATTGTTTCTAGAGCATATTTAATATCATCTGGGGAGATGTATGCAGCAATAAATTTTTCTTGAGAATAATCCCAATACCAATAATGTTTATTTATCAAACTTTTTTTATAAGTATCTTTCACAAATGCAAAATGGCGCAGAATGTGAAATTCATTAGTGGGATTAATGATGGCAAGTTTTTCTAATTTATTCATAGAAGTTTTTTATATCTTTGGCGATGTTAATTTCCACATCATTTCAAATATCTGGCGCACCATTTTAGCTGTGCGTTCATTTTCGATAATTACAGCTTGGGGCGAATCTTTAGTTAAGTCAATAATGCGGACAAAGCTTCCCAATACATCCAAGGATGTCTCGGCTGAATATTCTTCCCAGGGTAATTCTCGCATCTCGCGATTATACTCTTTATCATTTTTTCGATAATCTGCAAGTGTTTCGTGAGTAGGCACGAAGCCGCGCACAGAGATATTATTTTTTTTCAAATCCTCCGTCCATTGCCAAGTTATGTCAATCATTTTTTGATCTAGATTTTCTACGGAAGCATAAAATCCAATTAGTTCTTTGCCAGCATTTTCTTTCATTTTGTGCCAGTTGGCTTGCTTGAAACCATCGAGCCCTTCGTAATAAATAGTTTGTACCTTATTTTTACCGTGCATGGATGACATTAATTCGGGCAAGAAACTAGTGGCTAAATTAACTCGGCCTTGAGCGATAGAGAAAAAGTCTTCTGGAGATTTGGCGACAAACATTTGTTTTTTTACTCCCGGCAACTTTAAAACTAACTCTTTTTTCATTAAATCATCCAATAGCACATAGGTAGTGGGTTTTTTAACTCCCGCTTTTTGAGCAACTTTATAGGCTGAAGCTTGCCCCAGTTCCAAAAGAGCCAAATACACCTTAGCCTCTTTTTCACTTAGACCCAAATTTTCTAAAGCTTCTATTTTGTTCATATAAAAGTAGTTTAGCATATAATTATAAAAAGGTCAATAATATTGATGATTATTTAATATATTATAATAAAACCCTTTATTTAAAGCACAAATTGTGTATTTTAAGTCCAAATACTAGACACATTAATTGACCTATTGCCAAAAAAGTGCTATGATATGCTGTTACGATGAAGTTCGGTTAAATAACTAAATCGTAACAATAATCCAGTCATACGACCGGACAAGAGTTCTTTTAAAATAATGCTCAAAAATAGTCGGGCACTTAGATAACCAACATAAAAGGCAGGAAGCTGGCCAATGTTCTATTGCGGAGCATGAAAAAGCTGATGGTTTTTGAGGGAGATATGGGGAGAAATGATATGAAAAAGTTAGCAATCTTTGGTTCAGAATCGGGTTATAGCTCTGAAAAATTCGTATTCGTATCAATTGAAGATGTAAATTTTAGGATTCGTTTTTGCAAAAGAGACGATTCCTCTGACTATTGGGAGGAGGAGGTCACTTTCGAAACGCTTCAAAAACGGACAGAGCACACTGTCGAGGTCCTTGACAGTGATGTTTCCACAATACTGGAAGTCCTGGGTATTTTGGGACGTCCCGCAAATCTTATATTAGAAGAAATTCCAACATTCATCGCTGAGTCTGGTCGTGAGTGTTTTGGAAAATTCTTTTATAAGATTAGTGCTGGTGGCTGGGATCCGTGTAAGGAGGAGATGAGGATATCGTTTACTCGTATCTGAATCATTTCGGCGCTGAGTCATCAGCGTGACAACAGAAGTGGAGCCAATGAAGTAATCTTTGTCGTTCCACAAATGACTTGTTTATTCTCGAGTTTCGGAAGTTCTCTTAAAAAACTTCCCTTGTATCAAGTTCATCAGCTTTATTGGTGGATTTGAAGCAGAGCTGTTCTTTAAAAAAAATCAAAAATATTCACAGGAGATTACCATGAAAAAGACTTCCATTAGTTTAAGAGGCATAGTAAAGAAGATAGATGGAGTAGTCGCCGTAATTCAGTGTAAAAGCACTATTGCAAAAATGGATTTAAACATTGAGTTTGGACCAAGAATAAAAGAGGGTGATTTTATTCAATTTGAAGATGGTGACTTTTTTATTATTGATGGGGAAGTTTATTCTTTTCCTGTAGATGGAATATGGATTAATAACATATTTCACAATAATTGAAAAATATTATGGGGGATTATTATGTTGAAAATTCTGGCTGATATAATTTTGTGGGGTTGGATAGCGACTATGGTCACTGGTGTATTAGTTGGCGCAAATCATTTTTCCGAAGAAAAAATGGAAAGTCGGCGAAGATCATCCGAGATAAAAAAGATTTTTTCGCAAGAATCTTTTGGTGTAAGTGTCAAAGGTTGCGTATCTTCCTATGAGAAAGCAACTTCAATTGTGTTTTTAAACAACAATGGATTTTCTATCGTTTTTCAGGAAATTTCATATGGGATGAGGGGTGCAGAACAATTGTCCAATACTTGGACACTTTCCTCTTCCGAACGCAAGGAAGTAGAAATTGAAAAGAATAACATCATTAAGATCTATGCTTCCAGGCAAGATGCACAACCTATTAGTATTTTACACATGAATTGTCCCAAATAAGATTGTCTTGAATTATTTAAACCTGTAGGCTATAATTTTATATTCTACAGGTTTTTTTTTCGAATAATAACCTGTGATGATAACCTTGAATTTTTAATTTTCCAGTGCTAGAATCAGAAAGAAAGGTTTTTGATATAAAAAATACTTAAAACCTACCACCTAATAACTAAAAAGCTAATAATATGTCAGGACATAGCAAATGGTCAAGTATTAAACACAAAAAAGGAATTAATGATGCTAAAAGAGCTAATGTTTTTACCAAAATTGCCAGGATGATTGCTATTGGGGCGCGCGAAGGCGGGGGAGATTTAGCAGTTAATTTTAAATTGAAAATGCTCGTTGATAAAGCCCGAAGCGTGAATATGCCCAAAGATAACATTGAGCGAGCCATTAAAAGAGGGACAGGAGAGCTAAAGGACGGCGCCATAATAGAAGAAGTGATTTATGAAGCCTACCTACCTATCCGGCAGGCAGGTGGCCCAGACAAGATTGGTATGCTAATTAAAGTGGCGACGGATAATAAAAACAGAACTTTCGGAGAAGTGCGTAATATTTTAACTAAAAATGGGGGAAAAATAGTAACAGCTGGAGCAATTAGCTATATGTTTAATCAGGTGGGAGAAATCGAGATAAGTGTCAAAAAAGCTGATAAAGAAGATGTAGAAATGAAACTTATCGAAAGTGGGGCGGAGGATTTTAGCATTGAAGACAACACGGCTTGGGTTTATACAAAGTTAAGTGAATTAAAAATAGTTAAAGAAAATTTAGAAAGAGAAAATTTCCAAATAGTAAACGCTCAGCCAACATATGTGGCGACGCAAAAAAAAGAAATTACCGAAGCGGAGCGAGAAAAATATGAAAATCTACTAGAAAAACTGGATGAAAATGATGATGTGGTGGAGATTTATGATGATTTGGAATAAAATTTTTCATAAAACCACCCAAGTGCAATTTTTTTTATTAACTTTTTGGCAGCAAAAAGTTACAAAAACCCTAAAAAGCACAAGGCCTCAGGGCACAGCTGCCAGACATACTCCTAAAATATTCACACAATTTTTATGAGATCCCCGATAAGTAAATTTCTAAAGCTCATTTCTTCGCTAAGAAATTTTACTTTCGAGGATGACACCGTTGGGGTGTCAGTTTCTTAACGCTCTTTTCGAGTTGATTTATTTTATTTTAGTCATAAAGTGTGGGGCTGTATATGATGTGTGTTTGAAGATGCTTTCCTTTTGATTATTTCGAATTTTAGTTAAAAATAACTATAAATGGAAGAAACTTGACAAAAAGCTTAAAATTGTATAAAATTTGTATAGAAAGTAACAATAATTGATTACCTTATGGGCAAAATTAGTACAATATTATCAAAAAAAGAGGCTGATTTAATCGAAAAACTCATTGCTAGACATGGGTTATTTGTTGATTCTCGGCAAATTTATGAGCAATTAAATGCTGAAATGACTGTTCAAGAAATGAAAAATGCTATCGGTAAATTAGTAAAAAGAGGTTGGCTAGTTAGATTGAAGAGGGGCTCTTATTATATAACAACCTTGGAGTCCAGGGGTATTGCAAATATTTCAGTTTATATAATTGCTCAAGCTTTAGTGAACAATGCTTATGTTTCTTTTGAAACAGCTTTGCAGTACCATGGAATTTTTGATCAGCTCCTAACTACTGCAACTTCGTTGTCGTTAAGCAAGCACTCAATAAAAGAGTTGCAAGGCATTAAATATGAGTTTATTAAAACAAATCAGGACAATTTTTATGGTTGGGAGGAGATTCAGACAGAAGGAAGAACTATTAAAGTTGCAACCCTTGAAAAAGCTGTGCTGGATATGATTGGTATAAGAAAAACTGCATATGCCATGGATTTGGTTTTGGAAAAATTGAGAGATTATAAAGACAGTTTTAATTTTGAAAAACTTTTTGAATTTAGTAAAAAACAAACCATAACTTCAAAAAGAATTTTAGGGTTTTTGCTGGATAGGGCTGGTCTTGATTCTGAAAAGATATACGTGCAGATAAAAGACAATAAAGGAAGTAGCCATATGACAGCGGACAGCAAAAAATTATATGATGCAAAATGGAGACTTTATTATCATAATATCTTTGAATAAAAAATATGGCAAATCAAATATCTCTAACGAGAAGGGAATTAGAAGTAATCAATAGGCAGAATTTAAATTATCCTTTGGCTGTTGCAGAAAAAGATTATTTATTGGCCTTGGTGTCAAAAATTGTGTATGAATCTCCTCTGAGAAATAAGTTATTGTTTAAGGGCGGCACTGCGTTGCATCATTGTTATCTTAATCAGATGAGATTTTCTGAGGATTTGGATTTTACATCGCTTGATAAAAATATAACACTTGATGAAGTAAAAAGGATATTTGAGCCTTATGATTTTTTGGAAATTAGAAAAGAATACACTTCGAATGCAACAATAAAATTGGAACGATTAACATATAACGGACCGTTGGGACAAGCAAATTCTTTGAAACTGGAAATTGATTTTATCCAAAATGTTGTTTTGCCAGCCAAGGAATTGGAATACAAAAATGTTTGGAAAGTCGATACGAAAGTGAGTGTCATGGATATCAGAGAAATTTGCGCCGAGAAAATAAGAGCTTCAAGCGAAAGAGTTAGATACCGTGATTTTTATGATCTGTTTCAAATAATAAAAAACTACAAACTAGATCTTGGTGAGATTATAGGACTAATAAAACAAAAAGAAGTACGCAAACAACTTAGTCAGCAATCAATTTTAAAAAATTGGGAAAATGCAAAATTGGAAAAGGTAAATGATTCGCAAAGAATTTATTATTCTGAAGAAGTGGATGATTTTGAGATGGAAGAAATGTTGAAAATTCTGGATATTGGAGTTATCGAACTATCTCAAATTGTGTTTAAAAAATAATATATAACACCAAATTAACTAAATCTGATATAACAATATAGGAAATATGAAGTTAGGTATTTGGACAAAACTGTTATAGCATTGACAGAATTGTCCAAAAATATGTAACGGTGCTTAGTTAGAGAATAAAACGCATTATAATTCCCAAGCATCTAAAATTTTTATGTCATTAACGGCATTATTTTTTTTATTTAAGGTTACTACGGAAAAATCTATCTTAGGATAATTTTCCTGAAAAATTTTATAATTTTTTACCCTTAATCTTTCCGAATCGACCTTGACCTCCAGGGCATTTTTTTCATCCACTATAAAATCAATTTCATGTTTTCCAATAGTGCGCCAAAATTTAATCTCATCCCCTTCGAATTTATCAGATAATTGTCTAAAAACAATATTCTCTAGTAAAATCCCCTTATCTCCTCGTTGCTCAAAACCGCCAAAATCATTCATAAAAAAATTCCTCAATCCCAGATCTGCGAAGTATACTTTTGGCATGCGTGTTAATTCTTTGCGCATATTTTTGTAAAAAGGTCTTATTAATACAATGTGAAAAGATTTTTGCATAACATACAGAAAATTATCAATGGTTGTTTTTGATACGCCGAGCGTTTTAGCTAATTCTGAAGCATTTAATAAATTACCTGCTTGAGAGGCTAGTATTTTGAAAAGCTTATAAAAAGTTTCTTCTTGTTTTATATTAGCCTCATACACATCTTTTTTTATGTAGGAAAAAGCGATTTCTTGCAGAATTTCTTTTTTTTCACCCAAGACACTCAGCACCACCTTGGGATACCCGCCAAAAATAACATACTCGCCAAAATAGACTGAAATTTTTTCCTTATCAGTCAGGCTTAATTTTGAAAAATCCAGATGAGCCAATTTTTCCACTTGTTTAAATCTCAGAAATTCCCGGAAACTCAATGTTGTCACATGAAATATTTTTTTTCTGCCTGCCAAGGAATCTTTAAATTTCTTATCAATATAAAAAGCGGAGGATCCGGAAACAATCAATTTTATTTTTCCTTGATATTCATCAAAAATAAATTTCAAAAAATTTGAAGGATTCTTCAAATATTGAATTTCATCAATGAAAACATAATTTTTCTGATTCAAATCAAGTGTAAATATTTTAAACAAGTTTCTCGGAGACTCATTTAACAAGCCCAAATATTCCATTTCCTCTAAGTTAAGAAAAAAAGTGTTCTTTTTTTGATTATCCAAGTCTTCCCGCAATTGTCTAAGGATAGTAGTTTTTCCAGCTTGTCTTGAGCCGACAATCAACAGAACTTCGTCCGTTTCTAGATATTTTTTAGCTTTAATTGTGATATCTCTAATTATACTCATAATAGTTGATAAAATTAATAATTAATCACCCACAAATACATTATATCTGATAATTTGTACTTGTCAAGTGCAAATTATGTTTATTTAGCTTAATTGCTTGTGTTTTAGTTATAATTATGTTGATTATTATGTCTAATGCTGGAAAATCTAAAAGAATTGTTAAAAAAATCGGCTATTTAAATTGCATCAATGAAATAGTAATACTCCCATAGTTTAATTATTAACTTTTTTAGGTATATTATTGGCATACAGGTATCTAAATTACGCCTAATATGTGTAATAGGAAGCTGAATTTATCGTGGAGAGCGGGTTTTTGTTTGGAAAAAATAAAAAAGGGCAAGAAGATTGAATCATCTCCTTGCCTCAAAAATTACGCATTATTTTTCTAGGACCACGGCACTATCACGTTCTTTCCACATTCTGGACAAATGACTTTCGCCGTTTTATGAGATGGGAAACAAATAATAAAAAATACACGTATTTCCTTAGAGCATTTGGGGCATTTAATAATTTCCTTTGCTATTTCATTTTTTTGCTTAGGCATTATGATAAGTCCTCCTAGTTAGTAGTGATGAATTTTTAATGAACTCTTGTCCAGTCGTATGACTGGATTCTTCTACAAAACTACAAATAATTTATAGTCTTGATTGAAGGAGCAAGAAGATTGAATCATCTTCTTGCCCTTAAATCACACATTATACTTTTTAATAAGAGAATTAAATTCTCTTATTGCGTCATCAATGTGCAAATTTCCCATTGATGCTTTATACGCGAGATCATGCAGGGAGCGTTTTAAGTCCCAATCAATCTCTTGCGCCTCTCTAACCTGATCCCATAATTCTCCAGTACGAACGCCTATTTGCAAATCGCCCGTTGAGCTAAAATGATTTATCAAGGCAATGAACCTATGAATAATTACAAGCTTTTCAAATCTCTCTATGCAGAATTTTTTTTTCGCTCATGGTATACTCTCCGAGTTGAAGTTAAAATTTTTTTAAAGAACTCTTCTCTATAAAACTTTGAACTACCTTCAAAATCTTAATTGAGAGGAGAAAGATTAAAGTTCTAATCTTTCTCCAAATTTCTTGATCTGTATCTTGTATAAACAGAGGACTATTCATATTCTCCAGAAAGTGCACGGAGTTTTTCAATAGCCTCATTGAGACTTACGCCCCCACTCATAATTGAATTTCCTAAGGTATAGTAGATAAACTCTTTTAAATCAAGGGGTAATTCTTGTATGCTATTGATTAAATCTAGTAATGCTCCATTAACAATTGCTGCTTGTAATTCTTCCAGGGATGTGAAATTTTCTAACCAAGCAATAATCTTGTGAGAAATTATAACCTCGGCTTTTTTCGTATTCATATTTTTCTCCTTTTCAAATTTTGAGCCCTTGATTGGGCGATATTTTACAAAAAACAATTT
>AMFJ01012340.1_pt1 | contig 37301 bp, 35 predicted proteins | sample 427208 | NCBI WGS metagenome assembly AMFJ01 (sample SAMN02954298, study PRJNA114691) | groundwater metagenome | biome: aquatic; feature: subsurface aquifer; material: sediment; isolation source: subsurface aquifer sediment | place: USA: Rifle, CO | collected 2008-08 | reverse complement strand
TTATCTTCATCATCATCATCATGAAAAAATGATACATACTCATAGTGTTGTATACCATGAAACTCTATGAGTAAGTTATAGTCTGGTAAATAGAAGTCATAATAAAGGTTATGAGCTATTTCTGGTATCTGATATTGTCGTGTGAACTTGATACCATGTTTTTTAAGTATCTCTAGTATAGCTAGTTCACCTTTAGAAGATTTACATATAGGACATCCACTGCCTTGTAAATGGTCATTAGGAGTTTGTAAAAAATCACCATGTATAGGACACACGATTATAATTTTAGTCCAACCATTTATATATACTACTTTACTATAGTCAAATTTATCACCATGAATTTGTTTAGCTCTTATAATAAATTCTTCTTGTGTTAATCTAGTAGGGTGATTTATTATAAATTCTTCTAAACTACATTTACTACATCCTTTACTTTGTAAATGATTATCTGGTTTTTGTTCAAATTCTCCATGTATAGGACATATGATGATAATGTTAGTATATGCATTTATATACACCGATTTACTATAGTCGAACTTGTTACCATGTATTTTTATAGCTTTAGTTATAAATTCTTGAGTATTTGATACAAAGTAATTACTAAGAAACTCATATTGACATTTAACACAACCTTGACTTCGTAAATGAGCTGCTGGTGTTTGTTCAAAAGGTCCATGTATATAACAATCTAAAATAACCTTAATATGTGCACCTAAATAATTAGAGTTTTCATATCCATATCTATCACCATGTATTAACATAGCTTTTCTTATAAACTCTTCTGTGTTATGTCTTTTAATGTCACCTATTTTATCATATCCGCATTTAGGACAACTTTGTCCGAATAAATGATTACCAGGAGTTTGTGTAAAATCACCATGGTCATCAACTAAACAAGTTATAGTTATTTTAGTATTTGCATTTATATAGTTTACTTTACCATAACAGCAATTATTACCATGTACTTCAATAGCTTTCTTAATAAAAATTTCAGTTGTATATTTTTTCATAAATTTTGATTTCACTAATGTTTATTGTTCCTTAAAGTTTATCAGACTATTGAAAACTAAAAAGAAAAAAAATAACTAGTAACCTGATTAAAGGTTACTAGTTATTCTAATTTATTTTTTTAACTTTTCATAATTAACCAAGACTTGATATTCTTTATTCCTAAATATGGTATAGATTTTTCTGACCATTTACCATTTTTAAACTGCCAAACCCAACTTTCTTCAACAGTGCTTTTCGATAAATCTAAAGCAAAATGTTCATTTATATTATCAGAATATTGTATTAATTGTTTTTTAAATAAAACAGGTGCATCCCATATAACTTTACTTAATATTTCTTCTTTAATTGGATCAATTTCTTCTTTAAAAATTACAAATGCTTTATGTACTTTAATAATTACTTCAAGATCTTGATGTGGTTTATAAATATAATCATTGTCATCAAATTTTGCTTCAGTATCTGATATCTTTATAAGTTTATTAATATCAGCGATATGCGTTTTAAAAATTTGACCTATCGGTAAATCTTTAAATGCTATTTTTGCATTTATACATGGTTCATGTTGGTATGTCATTCTATTTTTCCTTTTTAATTAAAAATAAAAAGCTACTATACTTAATAGGTATAATAGCTTATATTCAGTTATTACCTATAATTTTTATTAACTATTAATCTTAGTAGGTTCATCAGTTACATTAGTAAAGTCAAATTTACATGTATCTAAGAACCAGTCCATAGCTTTCCATGTATTTAAAATCTTGACCTTCTCATGATGATTAATATCACGATCACCAGCTTCTAAATTATCATGATAAAATTTCATTACCCATTCAAAATCGGTAACATTATCAATAACTACTTCATCCATAACTCTTCTATAATCATAGTGATTATCTTGAATAGTTTTACCAAATAAGTTATTATATGTATTACTATAACCGTCAACATTCTGATCAAGATATAATTGACGTATACCTTGATGAGCCATTATATATCTTTGCATAGTTATACTGGCATTATTAATTTGTTGATACGTAAGTAGTTCATCTATCTGGTTATCTATGACAGTTATGTTTTGTCTTTCTAACTGATTCATGATACCATATTGAATTAACTTATCATTAATATAATTATAACTACTAGCTATACTGTCATATATTCTACCACTAAACTCATTGAACTGTTGTGGTAATTGTTGTAATTGAGTATTTAAATAATTACTCAATATGTTATTCTTCGATCCGTATAATAACATGTCTAAACCAGCTTCTGGACAATCTATTACCATCCCCATGTCTTTTCCTTTTTGTAAAATAATATTTCTTTATATAGAATACAATTACTATATATATTATCAAAACTATTTCAGATGTATTTAAAAATACTTTATCATGATATTGTAGTATTTACTAAAAAAAGAATAATAATTACTAAGAGGATTTTACTCCTCTTAGTAATTAAAAGTACTATCTATTCATGAGCCATCCAGTTACTTAATGATCCAATAAGTGTTTTAGGATACGATATAGTATTACTAAAAGTATTGATTCCATCTAAGTTAAGGATGTTGTGATGTGGTTCAAAATTATGAGCTTCATCTTCAACAACCTTACTTGTAATGAGAGAAATGTTGATCTCATCCATCTAAATTGTACGCATTAGTGCGCTTTTGTCGCTTCTAGTTGTTTACAGGATCTAATATATCAGCTGGACCATCAATATTAGATTTTAGCAGTTTTATGTTATCAGAATTTAGATACAAAGATATCCAATTTCCAATCTGTCTAATTTGATTTTTCTTCAAACTAACAGTTACAGCTTTTTTACTAACTTTAGAATAATTTATAAATTCAATAGCACTTTCAAATATAATATAAGTTTTATTAATTATATTATAAGCAATAACTTTTTTACGACCATGCTCTTTAGCTCTTATAAAATCTTCTTTATTCATAATTGGAAAATCTTGATCAATATAAGTAATTTGATATTTCTTATTAAAAACCTTAGGATATGAATTTTTAGAAATAGATGTATAAATATGACTAGGTGTTACATTAAAATGTTTAGCTGCTTTACCTATTGACTTAAATGTAATAATATCACCTGTGTCAATATCTAGCATTTTAATTACTTTTGGTCCTTGTTTAAGATATAATCTAAAATTTTTTCGTCTATCATGTTTTAATAATAAAGGTAATTTACCACTATGTTTCTGATAATGAAATTTTATTCCGTTAATTTCAATGCCATCTTTAACGGAATCCCAAACGTCTAATATAGTACAATTGTTATCATCTGCAGCAAGATGTGCATTAATATAAAATTTTAAAGGAATATTATTTCTTGTAGAATATAAAGTATTATAAAAATTATTAGATCTCATTATTTCAGAATGTATATTATTCTCAGAAGGTGTTACCCATTCTAAATTAGATACATTGTTGTTAGTGAGATCAGATATACGATGATTAACTTGATTACGTTCATATATTTTATTTGGTATATGAGCTAATGCCACTAATCTATGCACACCATAGGTTATAAATACATTATCAATAGTTTTTATAGTAACAGTTATATAACCATCGCCGTTTATATATGTCTTTCTTTTATTACCCTTTTCATCAAATACATCTCCATTTGTGTTAATGTAAAAATTTTTACTAAATGGTATCTTTTTTCTTTCCATTATTTCCTTTCTAAAAGTAGTAGAAGCTACCAAGACGTTACCCTTGGTTGTTTTAAATTATCCAGATTTAAAACTTCCGATAATTTCTTACCGGTTTAGACTATATCTTCACTCTTAATTAAAAGAGGCTTTTCGTTTCGGACCCACTTGGTGTCCTACTCTACTCACTTCCAGTTTTTAACTGTGCTTTCGATAGTCGTTGAACCTTCTTCTACTAGAGAAGCTTGGCTGCGGATTGTCTCCATGTATTCAGCATTTTTACCATACCTGAGTGATTAATTCAGCCATCTAGTATATCACTATCTAGACTTGGTAGTTGAATCTTTAGAGGAGTTTCCCGGCAATTTGAAAAGTTTAACGACGGCAATGAAGTCTACCGTCATAATCTAGATTAAAAGCTTTAGCAATAAGATAACTAATACTAAAAGTAAAATCAGAAGGATCTACTTTAATTCTAGTTACTCTTGTTAATTGTATAGATCCTCTATGTAATGATGGATTTCTATTTACAAGTACTTTTATACCATTACCAGAATCTCTTATTAATTCTTGAAATATATCATCTAATACTGGATGGTATATTTTATTATGATATACTAAGAAGTTAATTGCATCCTTATAAATATAACCTCTTTTAAATAATTTATTAAGTATATGTTCTCTTAATAAACTACAAGCTATACCCCATGGCATATATAGTTCATCATAAGCATGTGGACCAGGTATAGATGTAGCAACAGCTCTAGCTGTAAAGTGACTTCTTGTAGAACTTATATGTTGTCTTACTAAGCCATTTTTATTAAAGAATGTATTTTTCATATAGTCTTTATAAAATATAGCTAGATCTATTAAACTAATAGCTATTCTATTTTGTTTAATAGAATTAGGTTTATAATGCAAATCTATACCTGTTAATCTTCTAATTACATTCACAGGTGTAAGTAAACTTTTATCTATGAACTTACCTAGTTCATTAGTTTCTGTTACAAATAAAACTCTATTAGGGAATGGTAAATAATCAGAAAAGAATTTATCTTTATTAGCTATTAAAAACTCTACTGTGCTATCACTCTTTTCACGATTAATTTTAGTTACAACTGTAGCTTCTAAAATCTCAATAATAGTATCAAAGTTTTCAATGAAGTTATTATAACCTCTTTTAATATTATATTTAGCAAATGTATCAGCAAGATTATCTATAGATGTAATCTTATCTTTATATTGTCTTTTATCTATTTTATAATTAGGTAACATTAACCATCTGATTACTTGTAAAGTAGGTTTAGATAATTTATATCTTTCCAAAAGTATACCTAATACAATAGGTGATATAAATCTTTCTACACCTTCAGGTCTTTTAGCCCAAAGTAAGAATGATATATTATCATCTACTGAACTAGTTACAAAACTATCGCATGCTTCACATTTTTCACCAGTATAATAAGTACCTTTAATTTCACCACAATTACAGCTTGGTATAATACTAATATTATCTTCAGTATAATTCTTAAAGATTATATTATCCAATAACTTTTTATTTTCATTGTTAAATATATCTATATCGTTAATAATAATCTTTTCTTTTTCTATGTTATTATAAATATCATTAAAATTAGTTAATTTAAGTGTTATTGGCACATGATTCTCCTTTGTTATATTGATATTATAATCAATACGATTATTACTTAAATAAGAATTAAATATTGTTAAAAAAAATATCTCTACCAAGCAATGTTACGCTTGGTAGAGACATAGTGTTATTTATATAATCTTGTTACTTAGAACTGGCGATTATAATTGCCTGGCATGAAGAAATTACCAAACATATTATTACTGCTCATGAAGCGAGCATCTTGACCAAGCATAGCACCACTGAAATCAGTAGTACTACGACGTTGGAACATATCGTTAACTGCACCCATATTAGAGAAGATAGGAGCAAAGCCGATATGACGCAAGCTATTAACCAAATTCATCAGGAACATGCCAGAGAATGTCAGACGATCATAATACTGCTTATAAACGGCTGTATTGTTAGACATATTATCAATAAACTTCTTACGTTCAGCTGCACGTAGTTCGTTAGGAATAGAAGTGTTATACAATGTATTTGTATATTGACTAATCAGGATTGGTTGTTGATTAGTGTCACTTACATAGTTAGCAACAGACAGATAGCTGCTCAGATTACGGATGTCTTTAATACCATCCTTAGTCTTATAGTAACCACCATGAATCTTATTGCTGATATCAGCAAAGATAGGAACTGCTGTATTGATAGTGTTATTACCATTCGTAAGAATAGCGATAGAATCATAAACACGCTTGATAGCCTTTTCGCTATTGCTAAACTTGCTATAGCAGAATACAGAAGTGAACCATGTTTCTGGTCCAGCCTTAGGAATATCAATACTTACCATCAGGTTAGGACGAACCAGTGCTTGAATAGCATTGTTAAAGTCCATCAGACTAAATTCCTTAGTCTTAGTATTAATCTTCTTACCAAAACCAGTATTGCTATTTTCAATATTACCTTCAGTATTCAAAGCACCAATATCGTTATAGTCAATTTCATTCTTCTTACCTGGGTTAGGACGGAATGCTTGCATCCAGTTCATATCTTCATTGATAGACAGAACAGAAGCTACAGCCAGCATCACGATATCAGGAGTAGGAACAAGTGGGCTATCGATATGGGTAATAATAAAGTTAGGTACAAACTTCTGTGTACCAACCATATTACCATTAATCATAGGACCTACCCAATCAAAGTCAATATAGCCATAGGTCTTAACGATTTCAACTGAATCATTACCTTGGTTAACAGACTTGTTATTTTGTGTAGCTGTATTCTTGAAAGACAGAGAGATACAAATATCTTGACGAACTGGCATACCAGTTTGATCATAAATAACTGAATCATTGTTATTAAAGAACAAGTTTACAAAGAACTTACCATTGCGATAATTGTTAATGATGTCAGCAATATTAATACCTGCATACTTATTAACTTGAATAGCAATTTCACTATCTACAGAGTTAAGTGTGTTAACAAACAGATCTTGAATCAAATTGTCATTGTTAACATCGTATTCATTAGGAACCAAACTACCATCAACGATTACAACAGTGTTTACATCTACACCAAGAGTTTCTGCAACTAGCTTTTGTGCTTGTTGAACATACTTTTGATCAAGAGCATCAGCCGGTGTACGAATGATTTCGTAACGAACACCTGCGATAGTTTCAATGAGTGGATTAGGATACTCACCTGTTTTCTCAATCATCAGTACATGTGCTGCTGTGCAGTCTTCAGCTGTTTCTGCTACAATGATAGCTGAGTAATTCAAACCAGCATTTTGTTTCAGCATCTTGATAATAGTATATTTTTCACCACTCTTAACATTCTCATTAAGTTGCTTAATTTTTTCTTGAAACTTCAAATGAAGCTTATCGAATGTTTCACCGCCATTACCAAATGCAGATAACTTCGAAGTCAAACCAAAACTAACATCACTAGTAACAAATGGTTGACCTTGCCTTGCATTACTTTTAGCACCTGGTGCATTAAGATTAATCGACATCTTTTTCTCCTTGACTGAAATTATAAACAAAAACAATTATAAACAAAAACCGTGTCCTTAAAGTCACCGCTAGTAATAAACTAACGTTGATTTCAATATATATTAGTATTAGTATTTTTTTAATAATTAAATATTTATTATAAACCCTTCTGCACTAAAGGTTGTTATTTTAAGCTAAGTCTTTTTAAACTTAGTTTTACTTGCGTTTGAAACACTTACACTTTTTAAACACCTTTCTTAAATTATCAATAAGTATGTTGTATCAATGATTTTTCAATAGTACAACACATATTATATATGGTATTATATTTTATCCAGATTCCTATTTTTACTATACATGTATTTTTTGATTAACAATGTTAAAGAAAGATATATAATGTATTTAAAATTGTTTAACAAAGATTATGTCGATAGAAGTCCAGTGACAGGTATAAGTATACCTAGCGATATAAATTATCTTAGAAGAGTATTTCATTTTAATATGAATAACATTAAGACTTATTATGAAAGTAGAAATTTTAGTATTAAGAATACTTTTATATTAAGTAGAATTATAGAACATTTTCCTCCTATGTTTGCTTATGATTCTTATAGATATGTAGAATATATAAGAGATAAAGCAAAATACTTAGGTAAACATTTTCAGTTTACTAATGAAATAGAAGACGGTGTAATACATCCTGGTTATTTCTTTGGTAAAGATAATGAAGAAATTATATTTAGTTTAGATGAATACTTTAATCCTAATGAAGCAGAGAGAAATTGGAAGACTATAAGTTGTATAACTATATATAAACATAATAGAAATGACTTAAAGTTATTATTACCTTTATCTAAAGATGATGGAAGTAGAAATGGTTTATGCGTTATAGGTGTTAATTTACCTTTATTAGCTTTAAAGTATAGAGCTTTTATTAGAGAACAAATGTCTAATAGTGAAGGTATATCTTTAAATAAAAATCATTTCATTATGAAGTATGTTTTAAATTTAACATGTGATGGTATAGTTGATCATGTTATGTTAAATAAGTTAATGGATCTATTTTATAATAGAGAAGAAGTAACTCCTAAGTTTAAACATCCTTTTAAATTATTCTTTCCTGATGTACAGGTAAATAGATATCTAAGCAATACATTAGATGTAATAACTAATAAGAATATAGACTTCATTAATATAATGCATAATATACAGTTAATAAACTGCATTGATGCTAGTGAATTATTAATATTACCTGATATGCCTTTAACCAGACAAGTGCTTTGGAGCATGGTAATCAGTAGGTTAGATTACATGATATTCTTATATGATGTATCTAAATCTAAAAATATAAATAGACATTTTATTAATGATTGGAAAGTTCTAATAAAAAGATTAATTAGAGATAATGTAATAGAAGGTAGATTTTCCTATGAGACAGAGAAAGATATAAAAGAAAAAATGTATATAATAAGTAGTTACTAAAAACTCTCTGGTGACCTTTTTAGGATCACCAGAGAGTTTTACTACATTAAAATAAATTTACTAATACACTAAAATCTAATATATTAGTAAGTTACTTTATTAAACATGATTTATAACCCCCTTAATTTCTTATTATACTAACTTCATTTTACTTTTATCGCATTTAGGACATAATAAAAATTTAATAACACCAGGAACACTATTCTCTACGAATGAATGATAATAATGTTCATTATCAATTGTACTCATAAAGACTGTTTCTTTAGATGTAATTTTATTACAACAAGGACATTTAGTAACAATGATTACTGGTACAATATCTTGTTGTGATGATTTATCAATATCACATTTAATTACGTCTTTATCTTCAGAATTATTTACAGGAATACTACCTCCTAACAAAGCACATTTAAGTTGAAAATGTTTTCCTGACGGGATAATTGTTAATGATCTTCTTTCTAATTTCCTTCTATCTGATAAAGTATCATCAACAGCATTAGTGTTAATACTACTTCGTTCATCTTTTCTACTACTCATCATTTTATACGGATGCATATTTTTACTCCTTTAATGTTTAAATTACAGTTTACTACAAATAGCATATATGTATCTAAATATGATTCAAATATGCTAAAAACATCTTCCAGTGACTTAACATATCACTGGAAGATATAACTTATGTAAATGTGTTTAAAATTCTATTCCTTAATGTTAATAAGTTTATTTTCTTACTGTTTATTTCTGTCTGCTTATTTGTTTCTATCTGCAGTTTATTAATAAGATCATTTTGCATTACAACTAATTGATCTTTAACTTGCATGAAGAATAGAACTTGATCAGCATGGAATTTAGCTTTTTGTTCAACAATTTTCATGGCATCTTCGATCTCTATTAAGATCTTAGTAGTTTTAGAAATGTTCATGTTTATTTTCCTTTATAAGAATAACATAACCAAACTAAACCTGTTATCAATGCAATTCCTATTGCATAAATGTACATATAAGCTAAAAATTGAATCATTATTATTCTCCCCTTTTATTACCACGGTAACGATATAAGAATTGATACATAGTTACAAAAGCAACAGCTGCTAAGCTATTCTTTATAACACAGATATTGTAGCCTGCTATACTTTTTATGTAATCTTATATAATAGAAGTTTCAATAGCATCTTCTAATGACCAGCCACATCTTAATCTTTGATGTAGCTTACTGTAACTAATATTATATTCTTTAGCTAATTGACTAATAGTATATTTTTTACCTTTATAATTAAGAATTACATTATTACTTTTATTATTACATTGCTCTTCTTGTGTAGACCATTTACAATTATTAGGTTCATAATTACCATTATTATCTTTTCTGTCTATAGAATGATGTGAACTAGGCTTAACACCCATATCTGTATAAAAAGCCTCGAAAGATTGTAACCATTTATCACATATTTTAATACCTCTAGCTCCATAGTAAATATAAGCTGGATTATTAGGGTTATTACATCTTTGAATAATATCACTCCAGTTTTTATAAATTAAAGTATTTGATAAACCATGTGTTATATTATTTTTACCTGTATTGCTAACATAATCTTTTTGCAAACATCCACAACTTTTAGTATTACCAGAATTAAGGCTACCAGTGCAAACATTTATAATATTACCACAATCACATTTACAAGTCCATATAATCATTCGACCTGATGTTCTCTTACCACTATCATAAATAACTGTTAATCTTCCGAACTTATTATCTACTAAATTTTTAACCATAATAATTTTACCCTTTATTTAATTAATAACATTTTAATTCTCCTTATAAAGGTTACTACAAATAACTGGCTATTCAATAGTCAGAGATGCCGAATGACATCTAATTAAAGAACTGAAATAGAATTATTTAATTAGATATTATTCAACAACCAGTGGCTTATCAGGCCACTAGTTATTTGTTAACTAAATTCTTGCATTTGTTTAAGAACTGTCAGAATAGCTTTTGTACCGTTACGCGCAGTAACTGCAAAATACTCAATTCTGTTTGAAAGGTTTAATTTAACTACATAAAATACACCTGGTATAACTGGTTCAGCAAACATTTTATTTCTCCTTTTATTTATCCTAAGCCCTTACTACATACCAAGACTCTGCTAGGGCTTTACTAGCAGATTTAATTACATACCAAATTTCACCTGGGCGTGAAAGAAATCTTACTGCCTCTGTTGCATCTTCAGGTGAATAAACATAAATTCCTCTTATAGCTGAACTATTCATAATTTTATTATGAGGAATTTTTTTATACAATAAAGTTTCTTGCTTATTTAATACTTCAACTGTTTCACCTGCAGCTAAAGTATCACTAATGAACTTTAAAAGTTCATCTATATATTTAATTGAAACCAAGATATTCTCCTTTTGATTTATTAAGAATTAAACTAGGCTACTTAGGTGATATACTATTATTTCTTTTTAAGAACAATTTTAACAAAGACCTTAAAGGTTCTAAATCAGTATAAGGTTTTCTATCAAGATGATTGAATTTGACAGGTATAAATACATTGCAAAATCTTGTCATTTTCAATAATTCTTCATCAGATATTTCATCTACTATTTTATCTATATCGTGTTCTTCAGACATTTCTTTTTCCTTTAAAATTAAAAAGGTTAATGGATAAATTCAAATAGTATATATGTAACTGAAGTTTTTTCAAATGAAAAAACTGAATAAAGACTTATGCAGTAAGTCTAACTGAAAGATTTTCAAATAGTTGAATACAGATTACTAAAAAAAATAATTATTTAAAAAATCTCTCCTATAGCTATTTATAAAGCTATAGGAGAGATATTGATATTATTTACTTTTTTCCTTACCTACTATTTTAGGTGATAATTGCTTTTTAATTTCTTTTCTTAAACATGCTTTACTGCTAGAATCACAGTCTGGTAACTCACATTTAAAACATGCTTTATCTGTTAAATTAATTGTAATAACTACTTTATGTTTATGTTTTACTACTTCTGTATTTAAATTTTGACAATGAATAATTTCATTTATTTCCATATTGTCATTGTCATCTTCATATACTTCAATGTCTAAAATCTTAACAGGCTTTTTATGAGAAATTCTTTTTACAGTTTTATTCACGATTTTTCCTTTTATTTTACACTCCCAAAAGAAGAAGCTATAAAGTATATATAGCTTCTTCTCTCTAGTTTACAGAACTACACCGTCACTATTTCCTTCAACAGCAATATCTTTAAATTTATTTACTTTTTTATTATCTTGGTAATCTTTAATTTGTTTTTCAAGATCTTCAAGTATAGAGGATAATTCACCTAATACATTATCTAATCTTACATTAATTTTAGTACTTTCATCTGTAAAAATACATGTAGAAAGATATTCGGGAATAACTGGATGAATACCATTATTTCTATCACTAGTAATTAAAATGCTACTAACAATATTTGTATTCTTTTTAGGAATAATAGGTACATTGTCAGAAATATTTAAAATACATACATTAGCTTTATTATCAGTTGTTTTATCAAAGTTAATAAAATTAGAAAGATCTGATGTGTCAAATTCTTCAGTTATATCTTTATTAGCTAAAATACTTAACAGATTAATAATCCAGGTAGAACGATCATCTGCTTCTTCCCTAGTTGTATTCTCAACATAAGCCAAACAAATTGACTTACCAGTCAAATCTGATATAGACTTATAAGTCTTAAGAGTCTTAATGGTGTTATTTAATTCAATAACACTATGTTTAGAATTAATACCTATTACAATAGTATTCTTTCCTGCGTCAAGTAAACTTTTAGTGATCATTGGTGCAATTACACTACCGCTACCACCTGACAAAGATGAGATAACTATGTTTAAACTATCAGACGGTTTAAACTTAATAATAACATCATCAGAAACATCTTTAAAGTTATCGTAAGTAGTACCGCGATGTTTACCTGCTCCATCCATGTCATCAATCATGAAAATATTTGGACTTTTCAATGACTTTAAATTAGATACAGAAGTATCAATAAAAACAACTTCAGCCTTAAGATTATTAATCTTCTTAACAATATTTATACCAGTTCCGCCACATGCATAACAAGTTATGTCTAACATTTTTTAATTCCTTTCATATTAATTAAACAGTAAAAATAGGAGTTGTTATTCTTTTAAGCAATAATTGAAATTCTTTAAGTTCTTTGTTACAATATAATTTTGTATATATTTTTAAAATATCTTCATTCTTATATTTTTGATATAATTCTTCTATATCTTCTAACTTTACTTCTTTAGTTTCATCTGAACTATTAATTACTTTAAAAGTATCTTCACAAATATATTCATAAATATACTTAACGTTATTATCATGATTAGTTATTAAAAAATCAAACAATTCTTTATACTTATCTTTATTTATTTCATGTTGTTTCATTACTTTATTAAGATTATCTATAAAATTAGAATATTGTTCAGAAGGTACTAAGCTTCTTAATATCTCATCAGACTCTGTTACTGTTTCTGTATAAGATAATTCTGGTATATTAATTTTATTTTTTACAACTGTATGACTGTTTCTATATCTTACTACTTTATTTACACCATTTACTTTTGTTACAAAAGCTGGTAAATTTTCTGTTCTAGATAATGAACTATCAGTTTCATTTATATCTGAAACCTTTGGATCAGTTCTTGAACTTGAAAAATAATAATTCATAATAAATCTCCAATAACTATAACACTTATCATATATGTTATTATATTAAATTCAAAATACCTATAATGATTTGAAGCTTATATATCAGGAGAATATTAACATGACCACCTTTGTTCTTAATAAATATGAACCTAAAAAAGAAGAAAAAACTACTGATCAGAATACTGAGAATGAAACTACTGAAGTAGAAACTGAAAAAGAAGAAGCTTATATAATGGCTACAGGTACTATATCTGAAATAGTCTATAAAGCTTTACATAAAACATTTGCTAATGTAACAGAGTTAGAAGAAAATGATAATAGTAAAACTTCTAATTATAAAGCAGTTAGTACTGAAGACATTAATAATAATCCTATTGAAACATTTAATAGTATTAAGGAAAATGATGTAGTTCTTATTCATACAAATAAAGCTTTTAGCACAAGTAAAGAAGAATGGTTTTTATCTAACATTGGTAATAAAACTAAGAATGTATTTTATACAGTAGAAAGTTTTGTTAAATATTTAGAAAGTAATATTAAATCATGAAATATAAAGAAGCCTTTGATCAATTATATAAAGATGTAAAGTTTGATAGAAATCTTTACAAGAAGATATTATCTAATAACATTGATTTCATTACTAAGAACGATGAATATAAAAATCTATTTGGTGGACAATTAATAGGTTGTTATTTAGTTAAATATACTTATATAGATATGAATAACTTTTTTAACAATGTATTAAATATAGATAATGAAAGAGTTGAAAAAGCTGTAGACTCTATATCTACTATTAATAAGAGTTTTAAGATTTCTTCTGATAGTGTTAATTTAACTTGTTATTATATAGCTCATAGATTTTTAACTAATAAAGATCTAAAAGAAAAAGACAGAATACAATATGCTGAAGAAATATTAACTTACTTTAATTACAGAACTTTAGTAGTTATTTGTAGTAATTATTTTATATATCCTATATCTGAAAGTCAAGCTTTAACTTTATTTGAAAAACTTAGTAATAAGTATTTAATTAAGAAGTTAAAGAACTGGAATGAATATTGTAAATATAGATCAACTGAATATATTAAATCTAAATATCTTAGTTTATTATTAAAGCTTAATGACGATGAAGAATTAGCTAATGCTATTAATGATTTGTTTATTAGAACTAAAGATACATTAAAGAATATCTATAAAGATTTTATAGATATGCAAGAGAATGATGATATCATTAAGAATAAGAAAAATGTAATAACTGACGTAGAAGGTAAAGAAGTTATAGTAGATAAACTTAATACACCTGAAAGTTATTATATTTATTTAGAAGGTATGTTATCAGATAAGAATAATTTTATCAAAGATACATACATGGATGTAACAGTTAATATTATTAAGAATCTTTCTTTTAATCAGTTAAAAGAATTATTAGATAACATGTATGAGTATATGTATAAAGATAAAGATAGTTATAATAAAATAACTATTCTATATAAAGAGATATTAATTAATGCTATATTATATTTACAAAAGAATGAATATAGTTTACATAAAAAATCTAATATACTAACTGTAATGAATTTCTTAGTAGGTAATTTATTATATGCTAGAGGTACTGATTTAGAGATTAATGAAATTAAAGATAAGTCACATAAACTTATTATAGATGTATATAAGAAAACAATTAATAAAAAGTTATCAGATAAAGTTCTTAATAATTTAAAAAATGGATTATATGTTTATATAGTTTTAAGAGCAATAGTTGAAAGTTAATAAAAAAAACATCAGAGGCTTTTTAGGCTTCTGATGTTTTTATCTAAGCTGGTTGTTTCTTCCAGTTAGAAATATCTCCAGTAAATTTACTATCATAAAACATAGATGTCATATCAGGAGTATTGACAACATCCCATTTAGAAATGTCACTATTGAACTGACTATTAAAGAACATTCTTCTCATGTCAAATACATTAGAAACATCCCATTGAGAAATATCTCCATTGAATAAACTATTCTGGAACATTGCTTCCATGTCAGTTACATTAGAAACATCCCATTGAGAAATATCTCCTGTAAACTTGCTACCAAAGAACATTCCTGACATGTCAGTTACATTAGAAACATCCCATTGAGAGATGTCACCATTGAACTTAGTCTGATTAAATAGTAATCTCATACTAGTTATATTAGACACATCAAGATAATTAAGATTAGCATCTACTGCTGAATTCTTAATAATGTCTTGTAATTCGTTTCTTGTTTTAACTATTACTTTACCACTAATATTGTTAGTAGTGTTTTTTTTAGTTAAGTTATTTTGTATCTGATTAATTTTTACTTCTAGCATTTTTGCATACTCTAAAAGCTTATTTGCCGTTATAGTAGGATCAGAATTAATCCTGAATATTTCTTCAGCTTTACTAAAGTTATTCATTTTATTCTCCTTGGTTAATTTAAAATTAAGTGTCAATGATTTTATAGTCAAAGACTAATATACCCATATGAAATATATGTAATTGAAAATAAATCAAATAACTAAAGTAAAACTATACCAGAATAGCAGTTAAGCTATTCTGGTATATGTTCTTAAATGTTTGCTCTTCTTAAATTTACTCCTGAATTAGAAGGAGTATTAAGTTTATTAGGTTTTTGTTCCATTTTAGGAATATTATTATTAGTAGAAGAAATTAAACTACCTAATTTTTCTAAATCTATTTTATCATGTATACTATTTAAAACAGAAACAATAGTATTTAAACTAGTTAATTGATCTTTCATTATTAATTCCATGTTATCAGTATTAAATATATTATTAGGTACTTGTGCTTGTTTAGTATCTACAGGTTTCTTTATACTATACATAGAAGTATTATTTATAGATGTAGGTATTACATTATTCTTAACTGCATTATTAATAGATTTAAACTCTTTAGATATATTATCTTTAGTTATAGTTTTGATATTAGGAATAATAACCTTTTCATCAATATCAGTTATCTCTTTATTATCACTAGACATTCCTGTTATTAATTCATTAGCTTTTTCTACACCAAATTTATTAGCCATATAAATAGCTGATGATTCTGTTACTCCTAACTTTTTATAATCTTTATTTATCTTATTTAAATTATCTTTAGCATATGCTGCAGTAATAACTGCATTATAGAAATTATTATTCTTATCAGCATCTTTAGGTATATTATATCTATTACTATATTTATCTATTAATTCTTTCCATTTAGAATCTGAAAATTCAAATAAAGTATTTGACTTAGAATCTCTAGAATTCGATTCTAGCTTATTAAATTCTAACATAGTAGACTTATCTATACCAACAAGTGCAGATGCCTCCTTGATAGCTTCTTGAGCATTTAAACTACTATATTTACCAATATTTGTTGTCTCATTCTTAACAACTGGTTTATCATTAAATTTAGGAGAAATTATTTCTTTCTTCTTTTCTGGTAATTCAGGTTTATCTTGAACTATATATTGTTCTTTCCTAGTGTTAAATATTGCTGATTTAATATTAGAATTAGAACTTGTTACAATTTGCTTATTAGAAGGTACATAAGTTGTTTTAGTCATAACAGGTTTATTAACAGAAGTATCTGTAGGATTTACTATTTCTGTATTTGGAGAATTGAATATAGCTAATTGAGTAGGTATATCTCTTTTTTTCTTTAATGAATCATCTTCTGTTCCATAACCTCCTCCACCTTTAAGCACGGAATTAATTATAGCATCAGTTCTAAATATTTCATTATGTTTACTTTCATTAGGGTTAATGCTTACACCTATATTTTCTAAATGCCATTTCTCTTTACCTATAGGTCTAGTAAAACCATATTTTTTCATTAATCCTTTTTCTTCTAATTCATCTGCTGTTTTAGAATCTATATCTATAGCTAATCCAAACTCATGTGTAGAATTACCAGGTTTAGCTGCTTTATCAGGATTATTTCTATATAATTTTTCTTGTTCTTCTCTTTCTCTAAATGCTTCAGTTGTAGGAATTTCTTTACCAGTAATTTCATTATACTCTTTAGCCATGCCAGTAAATAGTTCTTTAACATTAGGATCTAGATTATATATTTTCTCTTTCTTTAAGTTAACTAATTTAATACCATCTAATGAATCATTACCTTGTACTAAATCACCAGAAGCCATCTTAAGTTTAGATGATACTTTCTTCTGTGCATTAGACATATTAGAAGAAGGAACTTTAGGTTCTTTTTCACCGTCATTTATATCTTCAGATTTAATATTATTAGTAGGATTCTTAATATCTTTAGGTTTATTTATAGCTTTATTATATAGCTCTTGACCTTTAGATTTAGGAACTTGATCAGTTTTCTTTTTCTGATCATCAAACTTCTTAATATCTTTAGGTTTATTTTCATTAACTTTCTTATTAATAGTATCATATATCTTAGTTTTAAATTGAATTATTTCTTCTTGAGTTACATGTATCTTACCATCACTCCAACTAGGAGTTTCAGTAACTTCATATACTCTATTATCTATAACTAATCTATTTAAGAAATCTATCATTTCAATAGGTTTTAATAACTCTAATTCATCTAAGAATAAATTTGATCTTATTTGTTTTAAAGTTTGAACATAAACATTAAATATAGGTAAGAATCTTTGACCTAACCATGTGTTCATTTTATCTATTTTTTCTTTATAATAAGCACCTTGTGTTATTTCAAAAATGTCTAATATTTTCTGTTTAGTTTCTTTATCTAATCTCTTAATTATTAGTTTACCATTTTTAAATTGTATAAGTTCTTTAAACATCATTTCTAAATCAAATATCTTAGAAAAGTCTTTTTGTTTAGTGTCATCATAACCATATAACATTAATCTATATCTAGTAAGATTACCAGCATCATTACTTTCAACATCATTTCTATTTAAATATTTATATAACTTATAACCAGCATAAATGGCAGTACCAGCTAAAACAGCCCAACCTACTGGTCCAGAAGCTACAGCTAAACCTGCTCTACCTACTGTTAAAGCAGCTTTACCTAAAAATGGTAATGCTGCTTTAGCACCTTGTTTAGCTAATCCGAATGCTCCTTTAACTAAACCTTTTATTCCACCTCCTATAAGACCTGATAAAGCAGAAGCTATACCTCCGCTTAACTTAGGTACTAAACTAAATAACGTTGAAGTTAAGCCTTTAAATAAGAATCCACCTACCCATTTAATAGCTGTAGTTATACCACCTACTATCATTGGAACCATACCTAAGATTTTAGATAACCAGCCTTTACCTTTATCTTTAGGTTTAATTTTAGCTTTATCTTTTTCAGATTCTACTTCAGCTTTTCTTTCTTCAGCATCTTTATTAGCTTCTTCAATAGCTTTAGTAGTTCTATCTTTATCTTCTTCTATTTTATCTTCAGTAGTTTCTTTATCTTTACCTGAAAAGATATTTAGTAAAGATGTAAACTTATCTTTAGTTTTAGTTAAGATATTAGGTTTTTTAGGTAGATCTATAATTGACTTATCTTTAGTTTTAGTTTTATCTTTATTATCATCAGTGTTATCTTCCGTAGTTTCTTCAGGTGGACCTGTATCTGTCTCTTCATTTCTAGCAAGTTTATCTTTAATAGTAGCAGTTATTTCTTTACCTTTATTAAATAGTTTACTACCTTTTATTCCACCTAAACCTATTTTACCTAATTCTTTAATAAACTTTGAACCATAAGAAACTTTTTCTTTACCTGCTTCAAAAGCTTCACCTACATCTATACCTTTTTTCTTTAATACTTTATCAATAGCTCTAACTACATTAGAGAATTTATTAACTATTGATTCTAAAAAAACTATTGTATCAGAATCTTTATTATTCTTTAACATATTTTTTAATTTTTCAAACATATCCATATCTTTTTCCTTAAATAGTAAAGACACTAAGAAACCAAAAAATGGCTTCTTAGTGTCTTTTTTTATTTAAGTTATTTTTACAGTTGCTTGAGAAGCTTCTAAATTAGCAAGTTCCTGTTTATATTCTTCTATATTTTTTTCTATACTTCTTACTACAGATATAACTTGTGCTTTTATATCTTTTAATGTATCTACTATATTTTTATCTTTAACTGATTTTAACATAACTCTTAATTCAGTTAACTTCTTTACTGAAGATTGTAAAGTCTTAACTTTAACAGCATGAGCTCTTTTTAACATTCTAAGTTCAGTGTCTATACTTCTTTCCATTGAAGTATTGTTATTAATATCTATTATTTTTTCTTTAGCTTCTTTAATAACTAATTCTTGTTCAGCTATAGCTATATTTTCCTTTTCTATAATTTCATTTATACTTTTCTCTGTATTAGATATATAAAATATCATTTCAGTAATTACTTTGCTTTTAGCTTCTTCAGTAATAGTAGATATTTTTTTACTTAAGTTATCTAAGTTATTAGAAGCTATACTATATAAATCTTTACTTACTCCACTTACTGCATTACCTAAATCTTTACCCATGTTAGCAACAACTTTAGCTAATTCTGCTGGATTATTTTTAGCAGCCTGCATTTGAGATCCGTATTTATCCATAGTTTCTTTAGATTTATTTTTAACTCTATCAATTTGTTCTGCTGCTTTACCAGCTAGATTATAACCTGATTCTTTTATTCTATCAGTAATAGATTTCTCAGTTATAGCTTGTACATTTTCAGATAAATTCCTACCCATTATTTCTTCTTTTTCTTTCTCTCTAATATTTCTTAAATTAACTAATTCATCTTGATTAATATAGTTATCTTGATTAACAGAACTAGAACGTAATTTACCTTCTACAAATTGATCTGTAGTTAATTTACCTTTAAATATATCTGGACTATAATCTGCTAATGTTTGAAATATTTCTGGATTAACATCTATAGATCTCCTAAGAGCATTATTCAAAAGTGCATACAATGCTATTAAATGTGATTCTCTTAAATAATCATCAGTATTTTTTAACCTCTTAACTTGTCCTATAAATACTTTAATTTTCTGTAATAACATTTTATTCTTTTCAGCTTCTTTAGGTAAATAACTAAAAGCAGATGAGTTAATTATATTATCTGTAAAAACATCACTAACGTTTATAACAAAGTTAGTTAAAGCCTTAGCTATAATAATAGCTTCATCTTTTTTCAATACTATATTAGTTTTCTCATTATTAAGTTTACAAACTTGTATAAATACTTTCTTAACAGTTTCTATAGGATACTCTGTTTCAGTATCATCAAAAGCACTATTTATTAAATCTATTTTCTTATTTTTATCTTTCCTATTTTTATTTGCTTCTTTTATATCTAATAATAATTTTTCTAATTTAGGATCAGCTTCAATTAAAGCTTTTAGATCTTCATTTTGATCATAATTTTCCATTAAGGTTTTATAATCAAAATTAACATTATCTAACTTTTTAGCTTTAAAGAAATAATTCTCTAATGTTTTAGCATTCTTTTCAGTCTTTAATTTCTTAAGTTTGTCATTATCGGTAACAAGAGTATCTAAAGTTCTGGTTGCAAGAAATTTAGCTTTCTTAGAACCTTTATCTTTAAATACATCTTTTTCTATACTTGCTCTTATATTATCTTTAGTATCTAATTTTCTATCATTATAACTATAATGAAGTTCATCTTGTTCTTTAACATTAGATAACTTTTTACTATTTATAGTTGAATACATTATTCTTAATGTGCTGTTTTCTTTTAATATCTTACTTAAGTATAATGGAATAACTTCTGTTATACTTCTATGTACTTTATTATCAAATATAGCTGGTTGATTATGATTAAGTATACTTTGTTGTTGTATATCAGTCTTTATTTTTTCAGGAGAAGTAACTTGTAAAATATCTGACAAGAAACCTGTTATTTTACTTCCTAAGAAATTACCTGGACCACTACCACCTTCAAAGTTTTCATTCATTTTACCTACTTTTTCTCTAGCCACTTTAAAAAATGTACTAGGAGAATCTGCTAAGGTAGATAAATAATTAGCACCTGTATTTATTTGTTTATTATCTTTAAGTTTATCTTTAAATTTAGGTGATATTTTAGAAGCTAATTTTTCACCTAAAGTACTACCAGCTAAACTACCTAATAAAGATGCAATTAAACCACCTTTACCTATACCAGTTCCTTCTGTAGTATCATTAATCATAGATAAAGAATCTGCTACTTGATCTAAAGTATCAGTTATAGTAGCTACTTTTTCACCTATAACTCCACTCATTTTCTTTTTAATACTTTTTATATAATCAGAATTAGTAAAAGCATTCTTATAAATATCTTGTGTAATTTGATTTCTTACTACTTCTTGTAATCTCTCAGTATTTTTTAATTTAATGAATTCAGGTAATCCTGTATTTTTAGTTATAGAATCAAATTGAACAGAGAAACCTTTATAGTATTCTTTCATTGTCTTAAGCATATCTGCTTGAATGAAATAACTCTTAAATTGTAACTCTAATGATTTTCTATAATACTCTTTAGCTATCTGTAAAGTAAATGCTGTCTGATTACTTATGTTACTATCTATACTGCTAAGTATATCTAAATTTAATTTATTAGTAACTAGTTTTTCTTTACCTTCTATTTCTTCTTTAGCATCTTTCTTAGCTTCTATAGCTTTTTGAAATTCTAATTGCTTATCAAATATAGAACCTAAATTAGCATTAATAGAAACATCTCTTAACTGTTCTTCAGTTTGTGTTTTAAATGCTTCATTATCTGCAGTAAACTTATCTAAGAATTTATCAAGTAAACCTATTCTGAAAGGTAAAATTCTTTTAACTTCTTTAGCAGTTCTAGCTAGAGATTTATTTATTTTACTTTTAGAACTATCAAAAGTCTCTTTAGCAAAATCAGCATAATCCATTGCATCTCTATAATTATGTTGATATTCTTCAGGTAAACTTTTCTTAGCAGTTTCATGTACTAAATCTGTTAAAAATCCTTTACCAGTTTCTTTAAGAAACTCTTTAGATACAGAAGCTTTTTCAGGATCTCTGTCATCACCAATGTTTTCAAAATCTTTATCATCAAAATTTAAATCATCTAAACCTTCAATGTCTAGATCATTAAGACCACTTCCTTTTTCTTTCTTACTTTTATTCTTAGACATAATAATACCTCTAATTCGTTTTATTCAAAAAATCATGTAATTATTTAAAAAACTTAACAATATTCATGCTATGATAGCCAACAAAAGGAATATTTAATTATGAATATAACTAGTTTACAAAAACTTCCATTCAATATAGATTTAATCTACATTAAAGATGAAGATATTAAAACACTCAAAGAAGTAACAAATTTATCTATATTTGATAATAACAATAACTTTCATTCAGAAGGCTTATTTAGTAGTACAATCTTTGGCAGTAGCGGCTCTGAATATAGAAACAGAATGTTCGCTTACATAGATATTAAAGTTGATATACTTCATCCTTTAATATTCTATATAATCATTAATCTTAAAGCTTACTATGAAGGAATATTGAATGGTTCTGTAACAGCTATTTGGGATAATAAACTTAAACAATTTATTAAATCAAATGAAGAAGGTTCTGAAACAGGTTATAGTTTCTTTATGCAATATATAACTGAACTAGAGTTTGAAGAAACTGGATCAGAAAAAAGAAACTTTATGATTCAAACTTATAAAAAAGCTGTTAAAGACAATAAGTATTTATTAAGATATTTATTAATATTACCAGCTGGTATAAGAGATTATAGTATAGATAATAACGGTAAACCTCAAGAAGATGAAATTAATAAACTATATAGAAAAGTAATGTTTCAAACTAGTCTTATAGATAAAAACTTAATTAAAGTAAGTCCTACCTCTTATGATAATGTTAGGTTTAGTATTCAGAATTTAACATTAGAAATATTTGAATATATTAAATCATTGTTAGAAGGTAAACATAAACTTATTTTAGGTAAATGGTTAACTAGACGTATTTTTAATACTACACGAAACGTAGCTACTTCTCCTATAGAAAAAACGAATAACATTAATGATCCTACACGATTAAAGTATAATGAAACATATATAGGTTTATATCAGTTCTTAAAAAATATTATTCCTAAATCTTTATTTGAAGTAAGAAATAATTATCTTAAGAATATATTTATAGAAAATGAAGCTATAGCTTATTTGGTTAATAGTAAAACTTTAAACAGAGAACAAGTGCATGTAACTAATGTACAAAAAGATTATGATCAATGGAACTCAGCTGAAGGTATAGAAAAAATAATAACTAATTTTGGTAATTTGAATATTAGACATGAACCTATAACTTTAAATAATGGTAAATATTATTTAGGTTTAATTTACAGAGATGATAAATGTTTTAAATTCATTAACGATATTAACGATGTACCAGAAGGTTTTAATAAAGATAATGTATATCCTATAACTATAACTGAACTATTATATATATCTGTTTATAAACTAAGTGGTAAAATACCTGCATTTGTAACTAGATATCCTATAACTGGTTTTGGTAGTATATATCCTAGTTATTTAAAACTTAGAACTACTAATGATAGTTTAATACTTACAGAGTTAAATGATGATTGGACTATGAGCGAAAATGTAGCTACTTCATTTCCTATAAGAGATTTAGATTTCTTTAATACTGTTTCAGTTCATCCTAGTCACGTAGGAAGACTTAACTTAGACTTTGACGGAGATACATTATCTGTACAAGCAGTCTTAGCTGAAGAAAGTATAGAAGAATTAAATAGATATTTAAATTCTAAAGAATACTATTTAGATCCAGAAGGTAAGTTTAACTTTAAATTAAGTATGACTACTTTAGACACTGTTTTAGCTTATATGACTCATTAGTATGTTTATTGATTAGAATCGCTGCTAGGAGGGTTTAAACCCTTCCTAGTGGCATTTTAATTTGTTTTAGTATTTTGTGATTGATATTCAAGGAGTATATAATGAATTTAACAGATAACATAATAAATGGTGCTTTAAATAGAGTAAATACCGAAGTTAATGAACTTAAAAATAAAGTAAGTTCAATAACCAATGATTTCAAAGATCCATTAACTTCTAATTTAACATTTAAACAAGAACGAAATAAATATTCAGAATCAGTAGATAATACGTTTGATAGAGAGTGGTTAAAATCTACTTTTATATTATCAGATAAAGAAGCTGGTAGCGGTGGTGAATATAGAAAATGGATAAAGAAAAATAGATATGTATCATCTGCTGATTATAAATTTACAGGTACATCACCTGGTATGAATTTAGCAGTTAATCCTAAACCACAATTTACTAGATATTCAGATATAAGATCTAAAGGTAAGATAACTGAAAGAAGTAATATAACTACTGGATCAGTAGGATCTGGTGAATATGGTTTAGGTATGGGTAGATATTACAGTGAAGCTATAGATGATAATGCTCAACGAATATTTTTAAGATTTGGTGTACCTAAATATATGTCTATGCTAGCATGGATATCAAAATCTTTCGATATTAATAAAACAGTATTACAAAATAGAGGTATATTAACATCTACCTTATTACAAGGTGTAGGTATTGTAGCTACTGTATTTGCTGTAGCTGCTGCTCCTGTATTAGCATTAGGTATGTTTCTAATTAATGCATATGTAGAAAGTAATAGATTTTATTCAGTTAAACCTACCATGTATTTATACTGGGCTACTGTAGAAGATATCTTAAATTCATTAGTAACTAGAAGATCTATGTTACCTCATATTTTATCTAACTTTTCTTATAAACTTGATTCTAAAATTAATCAAGAACAAACTATAAATCAAAATACTGTTAATAAGTTTAATGAATTATTGCCAGGTATAATAGACAGTAAAGGAAGAATAAGTGTTTTTGCTTTAGCTCTTAAAGCACAAGTTATTTTTAATAGAATACAACATTCAGATTTTGAAAATAGTAAAGATACTCCTTTAGCTTCTGATTTCACTAATTATCCTTTAAGTGAATCTATGGTTCATGACACATATATAACTAATAAAAACGGTGAAACTAGTTTATGGACAGCAAGAATATTTAGTAAAGCTTATGAAACATTTGTAAGCAATGATTCTAAAATAAACGTTGATGTAAATGATAAAGATAATTTTAAACAAACAGATTTTATAGATTTTGATGAATTATATTTAGATGATAAAGGTCAACCTATAGATCTTAATATAGATCCTACAAAAGAAGGTGATTCAGTTAATTCAAGAATAAATGAGAATTATAAAAAGAAAAAACCTACATGGGATAAGTATAAAGAATATATGTTAGCAGAGTTATCAGAAGGTGCAGCTTTTGCTATATTTAATGTAGACTATACTGGTTCTATCGGTGAATCATTTAGTAATTCGTTTGGTGCTAATCCTATTGAATCTACTTTTAATTCGTTTAGTTCTAAAGCTAGATCCGTTACTAATATATTATCATCAGCTACAGATATACCTGTCATAGGAGATGCATTAAGTTTAGCAGCTGATGCAGGTGCAACTATACTTAGTAAAGCTTCATTTGGTTTAGCTAATCCTTTATTAGCATTAGCATATGGTGTTAATATTGAAATGCCTAAACAATGGGAAAGTGCTTCTGCTAGTTTACCAAGAGCTAGTTATAAGATGAAACTTATATCTCCTTATGGTAATGCTTATTCTCAATTGTTTAATATTTATTTACCTTTATCAATGATCTTAGCTGGCAGTCTACCTAGAAAGACAGGTTCTAGTTCTTATACATTTCCATTCTATTGTCAGTTATTTGATAGAGGACGTGTCAATGTAACATTAGGTATGATAGATAGTGTTAGTATAACACGTGGTACATCTAATCTAGCTTTTAGTAGAACAGGTCATCCTAATGCTATAGATATAGATATAAGTGTAGCTAACATGGATAATATAATGTCTGTAGACGTAGCATCTGGTGGTATATTATCACAAGCTGCAGGTGAAGTAGCAAGTGCAGCTAAAGCTATATTAACAGGTTCTGTAGAAGAAACACCCTTTACAGATTACTTAAATACTATTACAGGTATGGATGTATATCATCAAATATATCAAATACCAAAGATAAGATTAAAGCTAGCAGAAAGTATGCTTAAGTTAAATAGAGTTATAGAACCAGATCCAGCTGCATTTGCAGCTTTTACTGTTAATAAGATGCCATTTGAAAATCTAGGTAAACTTATTTTAGGTAATAATGTGCAAGCTATATCTGATCTAACTAGAGGTCTTTAAATAAAAAAAGAAAGTATCTACAGAGGGTTTGATCCCTCTGTAGATAACTTTTTATTATTACTAAATTACTTATTCAGATACTGCATCTGGGGTAGCAATAACTGCTTCTTGAGTAACAATAATATCTTCAGGAATGCCAATTACTGAATTAGCTGCTTCAGTATCGTCAGTAAGATCAAGAGTACTTTGTTGTTCAGCATCTTCTGCTTGCATCAAAGCTACTTTATGATGATAAACATTGATAAGATCAGCATAATCAATAAGAGAAACAATCTTATTAATTTCACGTGCCAAGATATAAGAGATAGTCTTCTCACTCCAGTCTTCAATATTAGTTTGTTGCCTTAGCTGATAAATCAAATCAGAGATAGACTTATCAAGATTAAAGGTATTGATTACTTCATTGAAATTCAAACCTAAATCACCAATGTCAGCAATTTCAGCGAGATTAGGTACAATTCCATTAACGAAATCAACATAATTTTCTTCTGAAAGTTCAATAGGAATAATTAAACCAACATGAACTTTATGAACATCATCTCCATTTTGGTCTCCCATGAAGAAAGCACAATCCCTGAAGTTAACATTGATGTATTCCTTATCTGACATTTTAATGCCAAGTTCTTCAAAGACTTCACGTTCAGCTGTATTCAAACATGATTTAATAAGATTATTAATGTCCATCTTATAAACGTCAGCAACACCTTCAGCTGTAACAGTTTCAGTAATATCTAGTTCACTGATGTCATCAATATGACCACCGAATCCCACTGATGTTTTATTAGCTAATTGTTCTTCACCACCTTTAGCTGCACGTAGGTATTGAATTACTTTCATCTTACCTACACTAGGATCTATAGTGAAAAATACTACGTAAGGAATAACCTGAAGAAAACCATTTTCAACTTTTTCACAAATTTCTCTGTCTACAAGTTGTGTTTCAATATGTTCTGCATTACCGTTAGTCAAGTTAGCGAGATCGTCAATGGATTTAATACATAGTGCTTGTTTCATTTATTACTCCTTAGATTAAAAATATTCGATTAAAAAAAAGACCTAGATGTTTTCTAGGTCTTAATTTTAGTGTTCAGTTAAGCTGTAGTTGAAAATAAACTTACCTTAACTTCATTTATAGCTTGTTCCAAAGAAATCTTTGTTCCAATCTTTTTCCAATCTGGTTCTTCACCTGATTGTAAAGCTTTGAAAACTTCAAGCATGCCTTCGCAATACCAACTTTCATATGGAAGACTTGTACGGAAATTAGTAGCTTTGTCTTGCCGATAAACCCTTAGAGGAAGATTAATTGCTTCCAGTTTGAATTTACCTTGTTTCATGAGTTTGTTAAGTTGTTGCCACTTTGCAGCAATAACAAGTGTTTGATAACTGTTTACATGTGTTTTGTCTGACTTATGTTCTTTTTTCAAATCCCTAATTTCTTTAGGATGACATGACCTAAAACGATCATCTCCTTCACAACCAAGCCATGCCCAAAGATTTGCTGGAGACATAAAGTTACCCAACCCTTCAAGTTGGAATGAAACTTTCTGGTCTACAGCTAAAAAACGTCCTACAGGTGTTGTACCTGCAATGCTACAATTAATATGATCTACACCATCTTCTTTTAGACGATTGGGGTTACTCCAGATTTGTTTCAGATCAGCTAGTTTCATTTTATTTATCCCTTACAAACTTATGTTTATGTTAAATATGTTGTTATTATTACAGCTTGTTAAAACGTTACTTTTTATTACTTTATTGAAAAAACTATTATATTAATATTTCATTTTATTCTCCTTTTGTAATAAATTATAATATGGCGCACCATGCTTGATTCGAACAAGCGACTTACAGTTTAGAAAACTGTTACTCTATCCATCTGAGTTAATGGCGCATTAAATTGGTGGGTCCAGACAGTTTCGAAATGTCGACCTAAGAATTATGAGTTCTCCGCTCTGCCTCTGAGCTATGGACCCAAAAAAATGGTGCCTGAGATCCGAATCGAACGGACAAGGGATTTAAGTCCCGGCAGATTTTAAGTCTGCTGTGTTTACCAATTTCACCACTCAGGCATAAAACGTTTATTAAACAACAACAATACTATTACACAAATAATATATGTAACTGTAAAAAATACCAATTCCTTTTTTAACTAATTGAAAAAGAATAGTACCTAGAATTAATAACTAGATACTATTCTACATATTTAAACATTAAGAAACATTTGAAAATAAGGTTTTGTTGTAACGTAATTATCCTTATCATCATACTCGTCTATTTTTCCACCTACTAAAATTTTATTCTCATAGGCATCTATATTAACTGTATTAAGAGTTATGTAACCAAAGTCTGTATAAAAGCTATGAAGATATTGAATCTTCATTAATTCAATATTAACTATAATAAATACTTCTTCATTATACTTTTCATCATGACCTATTAAGTAAAGATGATTTTTCTTTTGAATATGAGCTTTGACTTTAATGTTAGCTATACAAGGTAATAAAGAGAAACTTGGTTTAATTTCGTCTACGTCATCTGTGTAACTAAACATTAGATCTTTAATTTCAAACTTTTTATGATTACCATTTTCTAAAGTAATAATACCTTTATAAATAGTTGTGTCATTACTAACGTCTAAATAAGGTTTAAAGAATAACATGTTCTTGAAATTATCAAAGTCATTAGGTTTAACAATGACATCTAAATAATCAATACATAACTCTTTATCAGTTACAATTAAAAATAGTTCTTTACTTTCAAGATTATATGTTATAAAGTAATAGTTATTTTTATCAGAATAAATAAATAAATATTCCATTATATCAGTAATAGTATTAAGTTTAATATATTGTTTATTAATTATTTCCATAAACTCCTTTCTTAGTCAGTTTAGTTAATACTAACTAAATGGAAAAATATATCCCTGAGGAAATATATCCTCAGGGAGTAGTAATTTTTAATATTACTTTTTAAACATGCCTTGGAATTCTTCTGACATGCTTTCTTTAACTGACTTCAAAGATGAACCTTTAGCTGAATGAATAGTAGCCGTAGTATTCATTACCAGATGCTTAACAACTTCTTTTGGATCACCGTCTTTAGCAAGATAGTTCTGATAAGTCTTTTCACGATTAACAGTAATGCTCAAGCTATCATTCTTACCAAAATAACCAATTTCTGCTTCAACTGTTTCAACTGACTTATCTTTCTTCATGATTTCAGATGAAAGTTCACCTACAGCAATATGTGCGGCTGTAACAAACTTGCTGTTATACTTGCTAATATCTTCAACTGTATCTTTAGTAATACCTTCTGGAAGATTAGCAATATAAGCTGAATGTGTTTCTGTTTCTTTAATGGAAGATCCATCTGCTTTCAAATTTGTTTTGATAGCATCTGATAGATGTTTGAATTTTTGAATGTTATCCGATTTAAAGTTAATAGCCATTTTATTTCTCCTTGTTGATTGTTAATGATTTTATTTATTAAAAACCATAGTTTAGATGTGATACTTGGGTGCTTCACTGTATAAGCACTATGAGTAAAATTTATGTTATTAAAAATATATATTAGATATAAGGACATTTATTATATATGTTACTATAATTGATTCAGAAACCTATAGATAGTATATCTATAGTTTGATTATTTCTTTAACTCTTTTAATTAACTATATAAGGTAAAATCATGTTTATTCAAACAAAGCGTAAATTTCTGTTAATAAAACAAATTATAGAAAAATACATTATGATTTTAATATTTACTGTATTACCTAAGTCAGTGACATGTGCGTATGTAAATTTATCTATATTAGCTTTATTCTATCATATTAAAGATAAAACATTTAGTGTAGATAGTTTTAATAATGAAAAATTTAAACAATTACTTCATATGACATTAAACAATGAAATATTACTATTACCTGAACATACTTTTAAATGGATTTGGAATGATAGAATTTTAAATAGTACTATTATTATTCATGGTAAAAAAATGAAATTAATAGATGCTATTAAAGACGATGATATTTCTAATCATAATCTTAAAACTATTATTACTCATATGCTTAAATATTTACCTAACTTATTTAAAATAAAGTTAAAGTTAAATAAATGTAGTAGTAAAATTTTGATTAAGAATAAAATAACAAGAACAGTTATGTACAATTTCTAAAAAAAAAACACTGACTCCAGTTAGCAACATTGCTAACTGGAGTCTAATGTCATTTATGTTTTAATATGGAAAAATACCTTATCTTCAAATTCTCTTTTAAATAAGTCTGGTAATCTAAACTTATTAATATCAGGAGTATTTAATAATGTTAAATTAGTATAATCATTATAAGATCCTGTTAAAGGAGCTGATAATATTATATTAGATAAAACTGTAGTAAAACCACCTAACAAATATATTCTACTAGCAGTAGTTATTAATAACGATTTACTTAAAGGTGTAATTAAATTATTATTAAGAGCTACAGAACTAGTTACCCATGCACCTAAAGTACCATTGTAATTAATTACAGCTGAAAATGTTGTATTAGTAGAATTATTGCCGTTAGTATTATTTAATGCTAAAAGATAAACATTAGATTCAGTTACATAGATTTCATGCCCCTGTGTTTTATCTGGTAAATTACCTAATAATACCCAAGTACCTAACGTACCATCAGCATTTATAATAGCTCTATAAATATTAGAATTTTTAGTTCCGTTTATTAAACCTGCAAATAAATATATATAACTCTTAATTACTGCTGCTTGTGAATAACCTAAAGTTATAGGTAATGGTGTTCCAATGGTCCAAGCACTTAAACTGCCGTCTAAATTTATATTAGCTGAATAAACAGTATTTAAAGTACCTGTAAGATTATGTCCACCTAATATATAAACTTTATTTTTAACTACTATAGCTTGTGTATCACCTAACAATATAGGTAATGGTGTACTAGTTGTCCAAGTACCTAAAGTACCATCAGCATTAATAGGAGCAGTATATACAGTAGATACATAAATACCATTATTACCACCTAACAAATATACTCTATTTTTTACTAAAATAGCTTGTGATTCACCTAAAATAGCTGGTAATGGGACATCAATAGTCCAAGTGCCTAATGTACCATCTTCATTTATAGGACAAGTATAAACAGTAGAAATATATGAAATACCGTTATGACCACCTAATAGATAAACTCTATTTTTAGTTACTATAGCTTGTGAATCATTTAAAGCTATAGGTAAAGTACCGCTATAATTCCAACCTGTTATAAATGTAGATTGAGTAGTATTTATTTGATTTTGATGTTTCCATGGTTTACCATTTCCTAAATCATCTAGAATACTATATTTATCACCTACTTTAGTATATAAATTACTATATATAATTTTATCTACATATGCACCATTACATCTTAAGAAACCTGATATAGCTGCGGAATTAGGGGTAGCTATTATAATACCAGAATCTAAACTACTTGACATAACCATGGCATCTACATATTGCTTAGTAGCTGGTTGTAATGCTAACATAGGGTCAGCATGTAATGTTAAGTAACCAGTTAGTACATCACCTGATTTAGTAACTTTAAGTATATCGTTATTATCTACATAAGTCTTAGTAGTTGGATCAGTGTTAAGAGTAGTTATTATAGGAGATATTATGCTAATTTGATTTTGTAAATTAATATCACCTGCATCTACATATTGTTTAGTAGTTGCTTGTAAATTAGTTGTAGGATCAGTTGCTAATATTAATGAACCAGTTAAAGTACCACCAGTTAATGGAAGTTTACTATCTAACTGAGTCTGAACATTACTAGTGACATTAACTAATTGATTAACTTCAGTATAAGTGGCAGTTACACCGTCGATGAAAGTATTCTGTACAGAAGTTAAGTGAACACTTGTATCATTAATATGTGTAGAAATAGAGCTATCTACATAACCTTTAGTCGAAGCATGTAAGTTATTAGTTGGATCAGCATTCAGAGTTAAGAACCCTGACATTGTATCACCAGACTTAGCTACTTTAAGTGCATCTTGAATATCTACATAAACCTTAGTAACTGGATCAGTATTAAGTGTAGATGTTACATTTTGCAAAGTAGTAATTTGAGTTTGTAAATTGGTATTAGCAGTATCCAGATATTGTTTAGTAACTGGATGTAAATCTAATACAGGATCAGCATGTAATGTTAAATAACCAGTTAGCACATTACCTGTTATATCGACCTTTAAGACGTCTTTACTATCAACATAGGTCTTGGTTACATAATCTAGATTTAACGTGTCTATGGTGCCTTGTATAGCGTTTAAAGACGATTGTAAAGTGTTATTTATATTATCTATATATGACTTAGTAGTTGGATCAGTATTAAGTACGTTAATTATATTCTGTAAATTACTTAAAGTAGTTTGTATAGTACTATTTACATTATCAACATAACCTTTATTAATAACATGATTATCATTAACTGGAATAACTGATAATTCTAAATTACCTAATAAAGTATCACCTATTTTATTTAATTTAGTTAATAACTTATTATCTACATAAGTTAAAGTAACAGTACCAGCGTTAATGGTAGTTATCATATTTTCTAAATATGTTAATCTTTCTAAAACATCTACTATATTATCTTTACTAGATATACCTATTAATTGTTCTAATGCAGTTATTCTGTTAAAGAAATCTGTTCTGTCAAAAAAGTAACTTGGTTCATTCATTTTATTATTCTCCTTAATATATCAAAAAATAAAGAAACTATTCTGCTATCAATAGCAGAATAGTTTCTATGTGTATTATGGAACTACTGTATATAAATCTAAAAAGTATGCTTCAGAAAGTCTATAGGTATTACCAACTACTCTATGATCATTAATTACAGATATATTAGTATAAGGTAAAAATGAAAATAGATGATTATTATAATAAGCATCTAATGTATTAACTGTGTACTTATTTTCTAATGACTTAGTTTTACCATATTCAGCTAATTTACCACTACCAACTATCATAGGAAATAAAGGTTCTATTTCTGTTCTAAAAGTAGAAGGTATATTTGAATGTTCTAAATATATTTTATTCAAATGTAAATTAGTTACAGGTAAATCTATAATAAAGGAATTAAAAGAAGATAAGAATTTAGTTATAGTTATATCTGATCTAGCTATAGTATAATCAATCATAGAAGGATTGTTAACTGAAACAGGTATATTTAATTCTGTAAATATATCTCTATATCTTTGTAACTCATATAACTTATTGATATAATTTAATCTATCTAATCTTAATATAAAAGCATTAGGAGATACTCTATAAAATACTTCTGGATCTTCTAATATAATATATCCACATAAAGATAATATAGGACTATTAATATCTGTATCCATAGTTATAATTAACTTTTCATATAAAGAAAAATTAGTTTCTGGAGTTATATTTATAGCTTCTATTTTATGTTTAATAATAGGAGAAGATAATTTATTAAAACTAATAATACCTATCTGATTAGTTTTAGATTTTAACATTGACTTAGTAGCATTAGGTATATATAATCTATTACCACTATAAACCGTAGGATATAAATAACCATTAACAGTTAAAATAGCTTTAGTATGCAGTAGATTTAAATCAGTATCTATACCTGGTCTAGTTATTTCAATATCTGGAAAGTTCTCTTTATTCCAATATGCTAATTGATCATAAACTTCATTACCAATTTCACATATATTAGATTTATATCCTGCACGAGAAGCTAATTGATAATTAAAATGTAATTCACTCATATATAATCTCCTTTAAACTATAGATAATAGTTTTATAATATTTAAAACATCATTCATAAATACATCTATTTTATCTAAGTAAAATAATAAAAATATAGTTAAAGATATACCAATTATTATTAAAAAGAAAATAAATGCATATGTTCTTAATTTTACATTATGCATTAATAAAACAGTATCAGGATCTGTAGCTATATTTTTAAAATGTACATGATCTAATAAATAAGTAAAGATAAAAAGTTGTTCTTCATCTGATAACCTAGTTTTATAAATATACAATATTCTTTTTAAATAGTTTTTACGTTCATCTTTTACATTACCAAATTCTATAGACGTTTTAGCTATTTCATTAAGTACTTCTTTAATTTTTGGATTTACTATCATTATTAAGTATCCTTAATTCATCTAGTTGTAGGTTACAGTTTTTAATAGTTTTTAATAAAGATATAGAATAATTAGTAAGATAAGTTTCTCTTTCATATATAGGTAAAGCTAAATATTCTTCTTTAGTTTTAGGTTTATCTGGTACACAAGGATTAACTAAATTATCAGGTAAAACTCTATAAATTACTTTAGTATCTGTTACAACTACTTTTTCTTTATTTAAAGTAGAACAACCTGTAATTAACAATAAACTTAATAAAATAAATAAATTCTTCACATTTTTCTCCTATTAGCTAGTATGTTTTATTTCAGGAAATAGTTCATTGTAAACATCATTTAAACTAGAAATATTTATAGAAGATAATTTATTTAATTCTTCTATAGGCAAAGTAATAGTGTCAGTTTCAATAGTAGAATGTATTTTTATATTATCATCAGTAATAATTGTTTTTGTTTCTTTTTTCTTAATGATAGTTTTCTTTTCTATTTCAGTAATTACTTTAGCTACATTAATATCTTTTTGATTTTTAATTACAGCTACTTTAGTAGATACTTTTTCTTTATTAGTACATAAATTACTAACAGCATTTATTTCTTTTATATGTGTAGATTTTAAATTAGTTATTGTGTTATTTAAACCGTCATTAACTTCTTTCATTTTAACTAAATTAGCATCAGCGGTAGCTAACTTAGCTACTAATACTGATTTAGTTTCAAAACCAAGTTTACTTAAAATAGTATCTGTATTAGGTACAATGATTACAAGTAATATACCTACAAGAACCATAATGAAAATACCTGGTAAAGAAAGTAATTTATCAGATATAAAAGTTTTAATAATAGTTCCTAAAACTGTTAAACCTATCATTTCACACCTCCATTTCTCATTATACATGTGTAAGAAAATGCTATTGCTACAGCATCAATTTCATGCTCAGACATTGTTTCAATGTCTTTTTCTAGTATTATAGAACCATCAGCTTTTTTCTTTATTAGAAATTCTTTAATTACATGCTTTTTAGCCATAGCAGCATTGGTAAATACTTTTTTAATATATAAAGGTTCTAATAACATAAATTCTAAATCATTAGCATAAGCTATGTTATACTTAATAATGGTAATAACTTCTAATAAAGAACCGTAAGCTACAGGTGTTAAAGCGTTATAAAAAGGAGCTTCAACTATAATACAATCTATTTTATTAGAAGTTATTATTTCTTTAAACTTATTAAATATAGAATTTACTTTAACTAATCTACTAGTATATTTCTTTTCTATAACCTTTTCTTCTTCCGTGAATTTTCTTATATTATTAACTAAATGTGTTTCTTTAACTGTTATAGATTTTTCCTGAATAGTAAAAATAGCTAAACCACAGGAGTTAATACCTGGATCACATGCTAAGTATGTTGGTTCTATTAGCTTTGACATATTTAAATCCTAATGTTAACATTCATAAGATTTTCATTAATAGTTTTTTATAAAAAAAAAACAAGAGAACTAATTAAAGCTCTCTTGTTTTAACTTAATCTATTAAATATTTTCACGCAATAACACGTGTTATGTTAGTTATTTATACTAACAATGATTCAACTGAACCTATGTCTAATTCTATTTGTACTTGAGTTGTATTGGTAGTCAGTGCATGATACTGACTAATAAAAGCAGCTACTTGTGTGGCTATAACCTCTGTATAAGCAGAAGTAGTGTTACCAAAAGTTCCTGATAATACTTTATCCACACCTGTACATAAAGCTATTTCATTAATAACAGCATAACGAGGATCACCGTAGATTAAATTACATGCATCTAAAATTTCTTGTATTTCACTGCTAGATAAAGTAAATGTTACTTTAGCAGTTGATACTAAATAATCACCGTTAGGATTATTTAAATTATTGTTATCAATAACTGGAGGAACAGGTGATAAATCAGAAAGTGTTGGTTCAAAACTAGCTGACGTAATTACACCATTATTTACATTACGTAATTCCACGGTAGGAATAATGTTAGAAATATTTAATGCTTTTAAATAATAAGCTACATATTGTACACCACTTATAGTCATAGGTACACGTAATCTATAATTAGCTCTTTGAGTAGAATCAATGTCATTATCAATAGGTCTAACTAAAAATGGAATAAAGTTGAATAAACTACTAAACCTTGGCAAATGAGGAATAGGTGTAGTTAAGATATAACCAGAAGTAGTCATGTCATAACTAGCACCTTTATTACCTATAGCTATATACTTAAGAACAGGATATTCATTTAAGTTAGGTACTTCATTTTCAAATAAAGCAAATTTTTGATTTAAAGTACTATTAGGTAAAATAGTAAAAGGTCTATTTAATAATTTACAAGTACTAAGATGTGCAGTCAGTATTGTCCTAGTTACAGTT
>AMFJ01033418.1_pt1 | contig 37307 bp, 46 predicted proteins | sample 427208 | NCBI WGS metagenome assembly AMFJ01 (sample SAMN02954298, study PRJNA114691) | groundwater metagenome | biome: aquatic; feature: subsurface aquifer; material: sediment; isolation source: subsurface aquifer sediment | place: USA: Rifle, CO | collected 2008-08 | reverse complement strand
AACCGACAGGAACGCAACAACCGACAGGAACGCAACAACCAATAAATTTTGGGATCGCGGAACAAAATAAAAATAAATTCGGACCACAACGGCACAATATACCATCAATTATACGCGGATTTAAATGCGCAACAACGACCCGTATTCGATCAATGGGTTTTCACGATTTCGCCTGGCAAGAACGATATCACGATAGAATTATTCGCGACGAATTTGAATTGAATCGCATTCGTGAATACATCATAAATAATCCATCACGATGGCGGTCAGATCGTAATATTCTTGACTAAACTGGTTCTTTTCAGGCATAATCATTTAATCCTATGGCAAAAAACCTGATAATCGTGGAATCTCCCACAAAAGCAAAGACAATTTCAAAATTTCTCCCAGAAAGCCAATACAAAATTCTTTCGTCTTTCGGGCACATTCGCGATCTTCCTCAAAAAAAGATGGGTATTGATATTGAACACGATTTTACGCCCGAATATGTAATTCCTGTAAAAAGCAAAAAGGCGGTAACAGATCTTAAATCAGCTGCAAAAAATGCTGGCGAAATACTGTTCGCAACTGACGAGGATCGCGAAGGAGAGGCAATAACATGGCACCTTTCAAAAATTCTTGATGTTGATGATTCAAAACTGAAGCGCATCACATTCCACGAAATTACAAAATCAGCAATAGAAGAAGCGCTCGCTCATCCGCGCGGGATTGATATTAATTTAGTCAACGCCCAGCAAGCGCGAAGAATCCTTGACCGCCTTGTTGGATACGAGCTCTCGCCTTTGCTTTGGAAAAAGGTCGCGCGCGGCCTTTCTGCAGGGCGCGTGCAATCTGTGGCAGTGCGGCTGATTGTGGAACGCGAACGCGAAATTCAGGCATTCAAACCGGAAGAATATTGGACAATAGAAGCTGTTTTTGAAAAAGACGGTTCAGAGTTCCAAAGCAAGCTTGCAAAAATCAATGGCAAAAAGCTTGATAAATTTGATGTAAACAACAGCGAACAGGCAAATAAAATCGTTGTCGATGTGCACGGAGCTGATTTTAAGGTCGCGGGCGTAGAAACAAGCACTGCAAAAAAAAGCGCGCCTACGCCATTTACAACATCATCGCTCCAGCAGGATGCGAACAACAGGTTTGGGTTTTCTGCAAAACAAACAATGATGCTAGCCCAGCAACTATACGAAGGCGTTGATCTTGGAAGCCATGGTTCGCAAGGTCTTATAACATACATGCGCACTGACTCGCTTAATCTTTCGCAAAAATTCTTAGGCGAAGCCCGCGAACACATAATCAAAGAATACGGAAAAGAATACGCGCCAGCGAACTCGCGAGTTTTCAAAACAAAATCAAAAGGCGCGCAAGAAGCGCACGAAGCCATACGCCCTGCCGAGGTTTCAAGAACTCCGGACAGTGTTAAACAGTATCTGAACGCCCAACAGCACAAGCTCTATTCGCTTATTTGGAAGCGCTCTGTCGCGTCGCAAATGAACGATGCTGTGCTTAACAAAAAAGCAATTGACATAGAAGGCAACGGCCACACATTCAGAGCATCAGGAATGACAATAAATTTTGACGGATTTTTGCGCGTTTATCAAGAAAGCGCAAAAGAAACAATTCTTCCGGAACTAAAAGAAAGCGATAGCGTAAAAGAAAAAATTATTGAACCAAAACAGCATTTTACAGAACCGCCAGCGCGCTATTCAGACGCAACGCTTGTTAAGACCCTTGAAGAATACGGCATAGGCCGCCCGTCAACTTACGCGCCAACAATCAGCACTATAATTGCGCGCGGGTATGTTGAAAGAAATGAAAGCAAACGCCTTCAACCGACAGATATTGCATTTGTTGTTACTGATGTTTTAGTTAACAACTTTCAGCAAATTGTAGATTATGAATTCACCGCGAACATGGAAGAACAGCTGGACGATATTTCCGAAGGGAAAAAAGAATGGGTGCCTGTAATTCGTGAATTTTACACGCCTTTTCATAAAAATATCATTCTAAAAGACAAAGAACTTGAAAAAAAGGAACTGACAGAAATGCCAAGCAAAGAAACATGCGACAAATGCGGAAAGCCAATGATTATAAAAATGGGCAGGTTTGGAAAATTTTTGTCGTGTTCCGGCTATCCTGATTGCAAAAACATGAAAAAATTTGAAGTAAAAACCGGAGTAAAATGCCCTGAATGCGGACAAGGCGACATTGTAGAAAAACGAAGCAAACAAAAACGCGCGTTTTACGCGTGCAACAGATACCCTGATTGCAAATTCGCCTTATGGAGCAAACCAACCGGCGAAAAATGCCCTAATTGCGGTTCCTTGCTTGTTTTCCAAGCAAAAGGCGCTGTTGGCTGTTCAAACAAAGAGTGCAGGTATAAAAAAGTCGCAGAATAGAAACAAAAGGCGAGGCGCGCCATATAGCACCAACGCCCTTGTGTACGGCACGCCTCGCCAGCATAAACATTATTTCTTCTTCTCATCCCCAATATGAAACCCGAACGCTTCGGGTAATTGTTTTGCTGCTTTATAAAGCGGTTGTTCAACAAATCTTTCGTAAGCTTTAAAGCCAGCAAGAAATGCCATAGTTGCTATTTTTAACAAAAACAATACAGCGCCATAAGCTGCTTTCCCAGATGCACGCGTCCATGAAATCTTTGAGTCATCTCCAAGTGCCAATTTTGTTAAAAGACTTTCTTTTCCAAGCGCTTCGCGCACGCGCGCATGTTTTATTGATAAGCCAAAGCTTTTGCCATTAAGAATCTTTTCCTGTTCTTCTTTTGTGTATTCCCTGCCTGTAAACAAACCTCGGCCATTTTCATCAAACGGAACAACCAACCCTGCCTCTAATTTTCTTAAACGCTCTATAAATTGATTATCATAGCCGTCTATTCCGCCGGTTAAGGAAAACAGATCTAAATTTTCAAGTTCAGCAAATTCCTGAAGTTCGCTTCTCATTGTTTCATTAACATAAATCTCTTCTCTGCGAGCCGCGGAAGCTGTTTTACTCTCCTGCTGTAAAAACTTGCTGCTAATGTCTTCAATTGACATCTTGTCGTATTTTTTATCAATTGTCTTTTTGGTTGCCATCATTGCGCCTTTTTCCTTTCTGCCTATTTCAACATCCGTGTGGTCATGGTGCCTTGCGCGCACTGCTTCGCTCACAAGAGGAACAATTATCTCTTTACCAAGCTCTTCGTCTGCTGGCGCAACTAATTCTGTCTTTTTTTTGAGCCAAGATCCGGTTGTTACTTCTTTAAGACACTTAACATCAACAATATGCGACTGATACTCCCGTACTGATCCTGAAATCGAATCATCAGGGCCGTCCTTTTTTGTGGCGACAAATTTTACTTCCCCTGCCCTGACAAACCGTTGAATAGGCACTTCTGTTTCATTTGTTCCGTCTTGGAACCTTATTGCCATTTTCAACAGATCCCCTTTTTTAATAACTCCTGACTCTTCCGTCTGCGGCCCTACTTCAAACCCAACAGAATCTGATGACACATCAGGATTACGCGCTTCTATTTGAGCCCTGCGCTTTGTTGATGCTATTTCCAAAACATTACCGCCGGCATCAAGTCTTGCATCAATTTGAGAGGCTCTTTCGCCATGCCAATCCCCTTCTTCTCCTGTACGCCTTCGCACCTCCGGCGGTACTCGCGATTCTTTTCTCGCATTTGCCATGTATATGTCTTGCGGTATTTTTGCTGCTTCTCCTGTTCTTGGTTTTGCCATATTTAGTAATTATTACACTTATTAAATTATCCCAAAAAATCCTGTTCTTTACAAGTTTTCGATTTGCGCATATTCTAGATAAGTATGGAACCGAAGCTTGATGACTTATTAGAAGTGCTAAAAAAGAACTACGATAAGCCGGATCTTGATTTTATCCGCAAGGTTTATGATTTTGCAGCAGCTGCGCACAGGGGGCAAAAACGGCTGACCGGATCGGACTACATCGTCCACCCGACCGCAACAGCAATCAAGCTTGCAGAAATGCGGCTTGATTTGCCAATTGTAGCCGCGGGCCTTTTGCACGATGTTCCGGAAGACACGCCCCGCACATTGGAAGATGTTCGTGAACACTTTGGAGATGACATAGCTTCAATGGTTGAGGGTGTAACAAAACTTGAAAAGGTTCGCTATCGAGGCCTGGAGCGATACGCGGAAAACCTGCGCAAAATGTTCGTTGCAATGGCAAGCGACATACGCGTTGTTTTTATAAAATTCTGCGACCGTTTGCACAATATGGAAACGCTTTATATTATTCCAGAGCGCAAACGCGAAAGAATCGCAAAAGAAGTGCTTGAAATTTACGCGCCTGTCGCACACCGCCTTGGGATGGGCGAAATTCGCGGACAACTGGAAGATTTCGCGTTTAGATATGTTTACCCAAAAGAGTATCAATGGGTCAAAGGCCTTGTTGAAAAAAAGACAACGGAAAAAGAGGAGTATCTGAATGACATAATCTCAAAAGCGCAAAAAACAGTTTTAAAATCAGGGATCCAAACAGCGTCTGTGCACGGACGGCTTAAACACTTGTTCTCGCTTTACAAAAAACTATTGCGATTTGAGCGCGACATAAACAAAGTCCATGACCTGATAGCTGTTCGCGTAATTGTAAATGATGTTGCTGATTGTTATGCGGCTCTTGGAATACTGCACCAGCTTTGGAGGCCTCTTGCAGGGCGAATTAAGGACTACATTGCCCAGCCCAAACCAAATGGATACCAATCACTGCACACAACTGTGTTCGCAGACAATGGACAGATTGTTGAATTCCAGATCCGCACTCCGCAAATGCACGAACGAGCAGAATACGGCATTGCGTCGCATTGGCAATACAAAGAAGCAGACAAAAAAACAAAACAGATAGCTTGGGTGGAAGAACTTGCAAAAATACAAAAAGAACTTTCAGCTACGCCTGATTTCATGACAAGGCTAGATGAAATGAAGCTGGACATGTTCCAGGGCCGAATTTTCGTTTTCACTCCGCGCGGAGATGTTATCGATCTTCCTGATGGATCAACTCCTGTTGATTTTGCCTACGCAATACACTCTGACATTGGCAACAAATGCGTTGGCGCGCGTTTAAATGACCAAATTTCAAACCTTGATCAAGAACTGAAATCAGGAGACATGTGTGAAATTGTTCTTGATAAGCGCCGCAAAGGTCCGAATCCTGACTGGCTTAAATTTGTAAAAACATCGCATGCTCGCGACCACATACGCACGCAAACAAAACGAAGCGTCAAAAACTGGCTTTCAACAGTTGTTAGAAGCGAAAAAGAAACAAAAAAGCGCAAATAAATCAAAAAAATTAATCAGTAAGCTTGTCAAGAATACTAAAAAGCTCGCTTTTTGAATAAAACTCAATTACTAATTTCCCAACGCCGTTGCGCTCGCTTATAGAGACCTTTGTGCCAAGAAGCTCGCGCAGCTTTTTTTCTGTTTCAACCACCTGCGGATCGCGTGCTTGGCTTAAACGCGCGCGCGCGGATGGAGCGACCCTTGCTTCTGCCTCTCGCACGCTAACCCCGCCAGAAAGCATTTGTGCGAACAACTTTCTGCGCTTTGATGAATCCGATTCGGCCAAAAGCGTGCGCGCGTGGCTTTGGGTGATTTTGCCTTCGCGCAGAGCGTCTTGAATGTCGTCATCAAGCTCTAGAAGCCGTATTGTGTTTGTTATTTGCGATCTGCTTTTTCCTACACGCAACGCGACCTGCTCGTGCGTTAGATTAAATTCGTCGTGAAGCGCCTTAAACGCATACGCTTCTTCTATTGCATTAAGGTTTTGCCTCTGTAAATTTTCTATAAGCGCGATTTCCAGCTTTTCTTGCTCGTTCGCGCTCCTAACTATTGCCGGAACTGTTTTAAGCCCAAGCGCGCTGGCTGCGCGATATCTTCTTTCGCCTGCGATTAACTCGTAGCCATTTCTTGCTCTTGTTACAATAAGTGGCTGAAGTATTCCATGCTCTTTAATTGATGCAATAAGATCCTCAAGCTCACGCGATGAAAAATGCTGGCGCGGCTGGCGAGGATTTACGACAATTTCCTCTACTTGAATTTCAAGAGCTAAATTTTGAGAAGCATTCGGAAGCTCCTTTTTTATTTCTTCTTGAATTTTTTTTGGTATCAGGGAACCTAACCCCCGACCAAGACCTGATGGGCTCATGTAGTTTTATAAATTTGAATTATTTTCTTTCATCAAAAATTCGTTCACAAGACGCTGATAAGCGCGCGCGGCTTTTGAAGACGGGTCATGATGAAAAATGCTTTTTCCAAAACTTGGCGCCTCTGCAAGCCGAATGCTCCGCGGGATTACTGATCTGAAAATCTTGTTTGGAAAATGCTTGTAAAGTTCGTGCAAAACATCCTGCGAAAGGCGCGTACGAGTGTCAAACATTGTAATAACAGCGCCCAAAATATCCAACTGCGGCTTGATGTTTGTCTTGACCAAGTCAACTGTTTCTAAAAGCTGTCCCAAACCCTCAAGCGCGTAATACTCGCTCTGGACTGGAATAAGCAAACTATCAGCCGCCACCAGGCCGTTAATCGTCAAAAGCCCTAGCGATGGCGGATTGTCAATAATAATATAGTCATAGTCATTGCGAACCTCAAGCAATGCATTGTGCAGTTTGCTTTCGCGGGAAAACTCGTTCACAAGATCCACAGCCGCCCCTGCCAATGACGGCGTTGCGGGAAGCACCACAAGACCCTCGTGCGCTGTTGGAACAATTACCTCTTTTGCCCGCGCTTCGCCTAAAATAACCTCATAAGCGCCGGACTTAATGGCTCTGTAATCAATTCCTAGCCCGCTTGATGCATTGGCTTGCGGGTCCAAATCAACAAGCAAAACAAACTTGCCTGCCTCTGCAAGTCCTGCTGCAAAATTGACTGATGTGGTTGTTTTGCCAACCCCGCCTTTTTGATTTACAACCGAAATTATGTGGGCCATAATAGATAATTCTGTGATGTATTATAATGTATTTACATTCCCCCGTCCAGAGGATTTTAAACATGTTAAAAAGCAAACCCTTGCAAATTGTGCAAAATTTTGATATTTTACACGCACAAATATCAGCTCTTTTTCTCCCAAAACCAACATGGCTGGGTAGCTCAGTCGGTTAGAGCGAGGGACTCATAAGCCCTAGGTCGTGGGTTCGATTCCCACCCCAGCTATTAGTTTAGATGTTAGATGTTATAGGTTAAAATACTCAATTGCAAAAAAACGCCGGGATGGCGGAACGGTAGACGCACAGGACTCAAAATCCTGCGTGGGCAACCACATGAGGGTTCGATTCCCTCTCCCGGCAAAAGCATACTCACATTTATGAGCGAACAACAAAGACCAAAAGTCGGGGTCGGGGTAATGATTTTAAAAGACGGAAAGGTTTTGCTTGGTAAGCGCAAAGGATCGCACGGCGAAGGCGAATACGCTTTTCCTGGCGGCCATTTGGAATATATGGAAGGATTTGCTGACTGCGCTCGACGCGAAGTTCTGGAAGAATGCGGAATAGAAATTTACAATATCCATTTTCAATTTCTATCTAATGTTACAAAGTACGCACCGAAACATTATGCCCATATTGGTCTTGCGGCTGAATGGAAAAATGGCGAGCCAAAAGTACTTGAGCCGGAAAAATGCGAGGAATGGAATTGGTATTCTATAGACAACTTGCCTAACCCTATGTTTAAAATGTGTGAGCTCTCTATTGAGAGCCGCAAGACAGGGAAGAATTATTGGGATGTAGCCGATATTATTTGATTGCACGACACATTCATTTGTGTGTTTCGGCTAATGAACTTTGAAACAACTGTGCAAAAACGGCTGCAAAGAAATATTTGGAAGTACACGCTTCTTTTAATCGCAAACAAAAGAATTTTTATTGCGATTCTTGGCGCTTATTATTTGACTATTCCTGATGTAAACGCCGCAGGTATTGGAATTATATTACTTGCCGGAAGTTTGGCTGGTTTTGTATTTGAGATTCCCAGCGGTTATGTTTCTGACAAAATCGGACACAAGCAGGCTATTGTTATCTCAAGATTATTTATTCTTCTATCAACAATTCTTTTTCTTATTGCAAACAATATAGCTTTTTTAATTCTTGCTGGAATTGCGTTGAGTGCTGGAATAGCTTTTCATAGCGGCACTGGAAGCGCGTTTATGCACGAAACATTGCGTGGATTACAGCGAGAAAAGGATTACGCGAGCGTGATGGGAAAAATCAGCTCAATAGGTTTTGCTGTGCCTGTTGTGCTTATGGTGCTTGTTCCTTTTTTGGTTGGTATTAGTTTCAAGCTTCCTTTTGTAATGTCTCTTGTAATTGATCTGATCGGATTATTTGCGTCAATTTCTTTAATGAATCCGCCTGTGATACAAGAAGAAATTAAAGAAATCGGAGTGACTAACTTTAGGCAAGTAATGCATGAGGGATATCGTATTAATTTTTTTCCGTTTGCGTTATTTTCTGGAATTATTGCAGGAGTCTTGTTTATAGTCGGCGGATTCCGTGCGCCATATCAGGCCTTTCTTGAAATACCTGTAATTTGGTACGGCGTATTTTTTGGAATTGGAAGAGCGCTTGCCTCGCTTATGCTGGTTTACAGCGGAAAAATTAGAGATATCACAACAATATATTCTTTTTATAAGTTTCAGCTAATCCTTTATGCTGTTTTCATCTTGATGCTTGCCACCATTTCTACTTGGTGGATTGTTGTGATTGCGTTTATTGTTACAAATGCTTTTCGATGGGGCTTGAGCAGGGTTGATAACAGCTACATGATGGATATTATTAGAACTAGCAAATTTAAAGCTACGCTGATATCAACCCAGGCACAGATAGAACATGTTGTTGCCGCAGTTACCAGTTTCGGAATGGGCTTTGTCATAGAGCGCGTGTCTTATCAATATGGATTTTTATATTTGGGAATAGGTTTTCTTGTAATTTTAATTCCGTTGTATTTACATATTTTGAAGCAACGAAGAGCCGGTGTATACGACAGATTGGTAAAAGATTAGCTTGCGCAAAGCATACAATTACATCGCTTTGACAAAATACGCTTATTCATATAAAATTCCGTCGCGGGGTAGAGCAGCCTGGCAGCTCGTCTGGCTCATAACCAGAAGGTCGCCGGTTCAAATCCGGCCCCCGCAACAAAGATCCTCTCTAATCGAGGGGATTTTTGTTGTGATAAAAAACAAGAGCCCCACACCAGAAGGATGCGAGGCATCCTGTTTGGCGCGAGGCGCGGGTGTGCGATTTACGAACGCACATTAACGACCATAAAGTCTATGTACTTCCAATCAATTTCGTGGCCGTCATTGAGCCCATCTTCAATCTCACGTGAGATAAACCCAGGGCCTGTATTCGTGTAGTCCCTCCATTCTTCGCCAGAAGGAGTAATCCTCATATACCCGAGACACTGCAGATGAATCCCTTCAGGTAATGCCGATGTGAGAAGATTCCATATTTCGATAGCAATATGTGCACGCAGAGCCACATCATCCGTGTGAGGAACGCGCACTCGATTATTGGCATCTTCTGATCGCCAGAAACAGATTCGATCATCCTCCCAGAATACACGAACCTTCTGACCAACAACGAACAGCTTGAATCTTGTATTGGTCAAATCAACTTCGTTTACTTTCCTGCTTTCTCTGTCCAGGTACCTGGTAGATCTTTGACCAGCTTCCATGCTCGTCTCCTTGGTTATAAGGAAAAAGTAACACACAATTGACTATCAAACAAGTGTCTGTGCATATTTATCCAAACTCTTCGCCTCATTCAAAACATCAAGAGTCTGTTTTGCTGCTTTTTGCCAACTGAAAAATTTGGCTTGTTCTTTTGCTTTTTTTGATAATTCGCTTGCAAGCGCGCTGTCATATACTATTCGCTGAATCTGATCCGCAATTGACGCTTCTGAATCTGGGTCAGAGTACAATATTGCGTCAGCGCCGATTTCGGGAATTGATGAAATGTTCGTGCTGATGACAGGGGTTCCGACAGACATTGCCTCAAGAACAGGCAGACCAAAGCCCTCGTATTTTGTCGGGAACAAAAACGCTTTTGCATTCACAAGAATTTGCCATTTTTCATGCTCGGACAAATACCCGACATAGCGAACTGAATCAGAAAACTCTTTGTTCACCTCATCAATAGCCAAAAACACATCTTCTGATTTCCAGCCATTCTTACCTGCTATAATATATTGCAAGCTCTGCGCATATTGCGGATTCGCTCGCAAAAATGATCCAAAAGCGCGGACTGCAATTGCAATGTTTTTTCGCGGCTCAATTGTGCAGATTGTGCAAATATAATTATTTATTATTCTGAATTTTTTTCGTGTTTCGTCTGTAAGTTGTTGAATTGATTGACCTGTTAAATCAGCTCCTTCGTAAACAACCCTTGCCTTGCCTTTTGCGCGCGAACCGAATATTGATAACAGATCGACCTTTGTTGATTCTGAAACGCATATTATCCGCGTTGCGCGCGAAATCGAAAGAGGTACAACAATTTTTGCAGAGAACCATCTGCCAAACGCGCTGTCAGGAAACCATTTAGGATTCTTGTAAATTGCAAGATCATGAATTGTTATTACAGAATGGCCACTGAATCCTAGCGGAATTTGTCCTGATGGAAAAAACACAACATCTGCGCGTTCGCGCATAAGCTGGCGTGCGAAAACAAAATGGCTGGAAAAAAGCGGCACGCGTGAAGCGCATACTCGCACACGCATATTCCTGAATTCCAGTTGCTCTATATTATCCGCACCTGCTATGTCGCGCACAAAAAAAATAAATTCCGCATTATGCGGAGCAATTTTTGCAATATGCCGAAGTATTGCGCTTGTGTAGTGCCCAACGCCAGCGGCTTCGCCGCCGCGCGGATTCAGGATCGTTCGCGCGTCAACAACAATTCGCATATTATACAAAGATATTAAAAACAGAGACAGCGCCAACAGTCGCTAGTGTAACGATAATTCCGGCAACTAGCATGCCCGAAGTAATGGCAATAATCGCGACACGAGGCTTGATGCCAAAAAAAACCGCTGCCATAGAAGCAGTCCAAACGCCTGTCATAGGAAGCGGGATCGCCACAAAAATAGCAAGAGCGAGCGCGCCATAACGATCAAACGAACTTCGCAGTTTATGCTCTGTTCTATGCAAATATTTTTCAAAAATCTTTTTACAAAACTCTGATCGTTTTGAGCAAACGGACACGATTGAGTCAAGTGCAAAAATCAAGATAGGCACTGGCAAAAAATTGCCGATTGCTGAAAGCAAAAACGATTTTGTAATTGAAAAATTATAAACTTCAAGCGCAACAGGGATTGCTCCGCGCAATTCAGAAACAGGAGCTGCAGCAAGCAGAACTGTCATTATTTCCTCGCGAAATGAAAAAAATAATTCCTGCATAATTATGAATCGCTTTTTTGCGGCCATTCAAAAACGAGGAATGACCACGCGGCAAGCGATTTTACATCTTGAAACCTGTCAAAATTCGTTGTTGACCCAAGAACCACGACAAAGACGCTGTCGCCTGTCGCGTTTTGCACTTCTGCTGCAAGACAATAGCCGGCTTCGCTTATATATCCTGTTTTACCTCCCAGAATTCTGTTTGGCGGCTCATTTATAAAGCTATCCAACAGTTCATTTGTGTTTCTGACTTTATACTGGTTGCCGGCAGGGCCTGTCAGTAAAAGATCGCGTGTGCGCGTTGTTTGCGAAATAATAGGATTGGCAAGCGCCTTTCTTAACAACAATACAATATCTTGAGCTGTAGAAACATTACCAGCGCTTAAGCCCGTCGGATCCTCAAAACGCGTATTTGACATTCCTAATTCTTGCGCTAACTCGTTCATTCTAGCAACAAATGACTGTTCACTCTTTCCGCTTGCACGAACAAGAATCATTGCGGCAGTATTGTCAGATCCGATTAAGCTAGTTTGCAAAACAGTTTCAAGCTTTACCGGATTATTCAAATACAAATTTTGCTTACCTCCTTCACGAATGTCGCTCTCTTGCGGCGCTGCCATAAAATCAAGAGCAGGGTTCGTTTCCAAAAACACAAGCGTTGTCATAAGCTTTGTAATACTGCCAATAGGCCGAACTTCGAACGAACGCTTTTCAAAAAGCTCGGCGTTGCTTCTGTTGTCAACAACCAAAGCGCTTGACGCAGCCACAACAACTCCCAAGCTCTCAGGGTCAACTTTGCGCGGCGGCTGAATTTCTTGCGCTTTTGGAAGCCGTGAAACTGAAGCTTTGAAAATTTCCAGTGCCTGCGCTACCTGTTCGCTGGCGCTTGAAACGCTTCCTGTTTCAATAAAAACAATCGTGTCAGCAGGAACGATTTGGGCCGCGGCCAATGTTAATAATATTTGCGCAATATATCGTGCTATCATACGGACAATTCTTCTGATCCGTGCATTGGTTTTGAGCTTTTTTCCAATTCATTCAGCATGGTGTCAATTGCTTTGCTGTTATGCAAATTAATATATTCAGGAAATTCTCTTACTGATGATACTCCAAGATGCCTTAAAAACTTTGATGAAACAGAATAAGTCGGAAATACTGTATTTTCGTCAGTATTTTCTTCTATTAATTCGCGCAGAAGAAGATTGCGTAAAATCAAACTGCAATTTATTCCGCGAATCTGTTCAATTTCCGTTTTAAGCACAGGGCCTCGGTAAGCAATAATCGCAAGCGCCTCTAGCGATGGACGCGTAAGCTCTCCTGATAATTCTTCTTTTACGATTTCTTTTAAAAGTTCAGTATATTCAGGGCTCGTAACAAGCTGAACCTCATTGTTGCTTTGCAACAGTTCAATTCCGCTTTTATTTGTTTTTAGCTGTTTTGAAAGTTCTAAAATCGCATTTTTTGTTTCCACATCGCTTGCGCCGACGATTTTTGAAATTCTTTTTATTGCCATAGGCCTGCCGGAAACAAACAGCAATGCTTCAATTTGCGAAACAATGTTCATATTAATCAGCTTTTTTAATGGTAATGTCTGCAAAGACGCCTTTTTGAATTGTTGTTACTGCTTTTTGTTTCATCAGCTCTAGCAATGCCACAAAAGAAACAGCAACATCTGCTTTTGATTGCGCATCAGAAGCTGCTTCTAGAAAAAGAAACGATGATCTGACACGAATCATGTCGCGCAAACTGCGAATCCGCTCTTGAACAGATACTACGCGCCTGACAGCTGCCTCGCGCAAAGCGTAAAACGGCTCCAAGCGGCGCAGAACGCTGCGAAACGCAACACGCAAGTCCTCTTCGCCAATACGCGCCGGCGGCAAAAAAGATTTTTTGTATTCTGTTTTGGCTCTTTCGCGTCCGAACATTGCATTCGTCTCCCACTTGCCCTCAATCCAATGCGACGCATCTACAAATTCTTTATACATTTTTAACTGAAGAGCGAGGTCTGGCTCATCGTATTCAATTTCCTGTTCAATCGGCAAAATAGTACAGCTTTTTAGATACATGAGCCGAGCGGCGATCATCAAAAAATCAGCCAAATCCTCTGGAGGAACTTCGTGCGCTTCCATGTGCTTGATATATTCGTCAGTAACCCTAGCTAGCGACACTTTTGTAATTTCAAGCTCTTCTTTTTCTATCAAATCCAACAAAAGCTGCATTGGGCCTGCAAACTCCTCAAGCTTAATTTCAAATGTTTTACGGTTTTCCACAGACAAAATTTTATACATTATATTTTACACAAAAACGCAAATTTTTGCAATTAAAAAATCCGCTAATATTAGCGGATTTTATTGAATATTATTCTGTATCAATACTTATATGCGCATCTTTTAGCGCCTGTTGCGAAACAACATCAGGTGCCCCCATCATTGGATCACGCGCATCGCCTGTTTTTGGAAACGCTATAATCTCGCGGATATTAGGTTCGCTTTGCAAGATTGCGACAAGCCGGTCAAGCCCAATTGCAAGCCCGCCGTGCGGCGGCGCACCAAACTCAAAAGCTTCAAGCATGTGACCGAACTTTGCGCTGATTTCTTCCGCACCTATTCCCATGACTTCAAAAACGCATCGCAACGCTTCTGCTTCATGATTGCGAATAGAGCCGCCTCCGATTTCAAATCCGTTCAGCACCACATCGTATTGGGTTGTTAGTATTTCGCCAATATTTTTTTTGTTCAACAACCATTCCCTGTGTTCTGGCACTGCGCGTGAAAACGGATTGTGCGTAAAAGTCCACCCGCCGTCTTCTATTTTTTCGAAAAACGGAAAATTGACAACCCAGCAGAACGCCAGCAGATTAGGATCATTTTTGTCCTCGCGAATATCAGGCCTGTCAGTGTCGTATTTTTCCATTGCGTCTTTGTAATCAATTCTCGGAAACGGAAGCTGCTGTATTTTTTTATTCGGATAAAGTTTTTGAATTGTATTTACTATTGATCTCTCAACCAAGTCCATAACATCCTCGCGCTCAACAAAACTCATTTCCAAATCTACTTGCGTGAACTCTGGCTGACGATCCCCGCGCTGATCTTCGTCGCGGAAGCATTTTGCAACCTGAAAATATCTTTCCATTCCAGAAACCATCAATAGCTGTTTGAACTGTTGCGGCGACTGCGGGAGCACATAAAACTTGCCCTGATGAAGGCGGCTTGGAACTAGGTATTCGCGTGCGCCCTCTGGAGTGCCTTTTGCAAGAACAGGCGTTTCTATTTCAACAAAATCCTCGCCAATCAAAAATTCTCTGAATGATTGAGTTATGCTGTGCCTGCTTCTGATGTTTTGGTTCATGCGAGCGCTTCTTAAATCAAGGTAACGGTATTTCAATCTCAATTCTTCGTTCACAGCGCTTGTATCCTTATCAATTTCAAACGGCGGAGTTTTGCACTCATTCAAAATCTCTATTCGCTTTGCAAGAACCTCCACTGCCCCGGTTTCTAAATCAGAATTTATCTGTTTCTCTGCCCTGTTTTGCACTGTTCCTGAAATTTTAATCACATATTCAGGTCGGATTTTATCAAGCGAGTTTTTTGATTCTTCATCAAGCTCGCTTGGAACGCATACTATTTGCAAAAGCCCTGATCTGTCGCGCAAATCAAAAAATACGACTTTTCCCATATTGCGCCTTGCATGCACCCAGCCCATGACATTAACCTGCTCGCCAACCGCTTCTGTTGTTTTTCTATTCAAAATTCTTTTTGTCATATTATTTTGATTAATTTTGTTCCTTGCTTATTATCGCGCCTATATATTCTATATCCCTATAATCGCGATCCTCGTATGTTCCGCGATCTTGGTCTATGCGCGCAATGCCGCCTGTCGGAACATGAAACGCGACTAGTTCGCCGTTTCTGTCAATTATCATCCAATCTCCAATCCATTCAATAAGAAACCCTGATAATATTTTTGTGTTTGCAGCGCGCGCCTGATCAATAAATGTTGTCCATACACCGGAACCGTCAGCAAATCCATATGCGACTTGACGGCCGTCTGTGCTTAAACGCGGATGAGTATATACCCTTTTTTCATCGCGCAAAATTGTTCTTGGGTCGCCTGTGTCAAGATCAATCAAAATAACTTCTGATGGGCCGCTTGGCCCGTCTTCTATAGATTCAGAGTCGCGAAAAGTCGTGCCTATTGCAACATTATGACTTGGATCAATATAATCAACGACTATTCCCCTGCTAAAAATTTCGTCATAAGGCAGCATTTCTCTTGTTTCGGTATTAAACTTCCACAATCCGGCCATTGGTCTTTCCTCTGCTCCAAGGGATATCGGTTTAATAAAAACAAACTTGTCGTCTTTTGACCACCCAAGCGGACGCACTGCGGAAACATTTTTTACATGCGAGGTAATGTCTGATCTGTCAATTTCTATACCGTCGACGCCGAATATTCTAATAAAGACCTGCGATGTTCTGTAATCAAAAATGTTATCGCCCGGCTCAAGCGTTGTTGCGTATTTTGTGGAAGAATTATTTATTGAGGCAAATGGACGAGCTGGAATCTCTTCAAATGTTCCGTCAGCAAACAGTTTTGCATCAGCGCCTTTTCTGTAATTTCTTATTAGGACACTATTTCCAAACTGCTCGGGATTAATCAACTGCTCATCAAAACCGCGCCTAACTTCAAAAACTTTAACTGGCGCGAATCTTGCAGAAGCCAAATCAAATCTATAAAATCCGATTCTCAGCGAGTCGTCGTCCGGTGATGATGACTGACCGCGATCCATAACCTCGGTTCCTGTAAAAACAACCATTTGATCTGACAGCGTTTGCTTTTTTGGCTGTTCAATAACCGCATCTTTTTTTTGTTCTCCCGCTTTACGGACGGCAAAAACAAATCGCAAAGCAAAAACCAGCAAAACAAAAACAAGCACAGCTGTTATTATCAACCATGTCTTTTTTGAGCTTGCTGTCATAATTAAGGATTCAATCTGTTCATAAGGCGCGGGAAAGGAATTGTTTCACGAACATGCTGAAGTCCGCAAATCCATGTTGTAATGCGTTCAAGGCCGTAGCCGAATCCAGAGTGAGGAACAGATCCGTACTTGCGCAAATCAGCATACCAAGAGAATGCCTCAATCGGCAAATTGTGCTCTTTAATTCGCGACACAAGTATATTGTAATCATCTTCGCGCTCCGACCCTCCGATAATTTCTCCGTATCCTTCTGGCGCAAGCAAGTCAGCGTTTAAAACGCGCGTTGGATCAACCGGATCGCGCTTCATATAAAACGCTTTTACAATTGCGGGGTATTTTTCCACAAAAATCGGACGCTCATGCATTTTTGTAAGAATAGTTTCATCATCGCCTCCAAGATCGTCGTTGTCTCCAATATCGCTTCCAAGATCGCGCAATTTGTTAACTGCCTCCGCGTGAGTCATTCGCACAAAAGGCGCCTGCACTTTGCGCAACGCATCTATGTCGCGTTCAAGAATTTTTAACTCTTGCTCGTTCTTTGACAATACATCAGAAACAATTTTGCAAATAAGCGCCTCTTGAATGCCAATATTCTCATCATGCCCGACAAATGCCGCTTCCGCGTCCATCATCCAAAACTCTGTCAGGTGCCTGCGAGTTTTTGATTTCTCTGCGCGAAACACCGGCCCAAAATCAAAAACCTTGCCGTGCGACATTGCAGCCGCTTCCAAATACAGCTGGCCTGATTGCGCCAAGTACGCTTTGCCAAGATCAAAGTATTCCATTTCAAACAATTCTGTCGTGCCTTCGCACGAAGTTGGCGTTAAAATAGGCGTGTCAATTTTTATATATCCGCGGCTATTAAAAAATTCGTATGTAGCGTTAATAATAGTGTTGCGCACGCGCTGTATTGCCCATTGCTTTTCTGACCTAAGCCAAAGGTGCCTGTTGTCCAACAAAAAATCAGGCCCATGCTCTTTTTTTGAAATCGGATAATCATCGGGCGGATTCTGAATAATTTCAATATATGCACCGTCAAGTTCGCAGCCTGATTCTGAACGGCTGTCTTCTTTTACTGTTCCTCGCACAATAACAGATGCTTCAATTTTAATTTCTTCTAATATTTTCCACTGGTCTTCTGGTACGGACGCTTTTGAATAAACAATCTGAACGCGCCCGCTTCCGTCGCGAAGCTGCAAAAAGAAAATTTTTCCGCTTGAACGGAAATTGTATGTCCAGCCGGCCAACTCTATTTCCTGGCCCATTTTTTGCTTTATTTGTGCAATTTGCATTCGTTCCATATGAACGGTATTTTAACCGAAATCAGACAATAATGCAATCGGATTTTTAAGCGGAATGTGCGAGTTAAAAAAGGATTGGGCAATCCTTGCGCATTTTGAAACAATAATAGAATCAAGGCGCAATTTCATGCAATCTTCATAATTTTTGGAGATTGCGAATCTTAAAAGCTTGAGTTCGTCGTCATTTATGCTTAGAGCGGCAAGCCAATTTTGCTGGTCAGATTCATGGCAGGATCTGCAAACAAGACCGCCTTTTTGCACATGCATTAAACCGCTCCCTGGCTCAACCCGATTTTTACACACAATGCAATTAGAAAAATGCGGCCCCCATCCAAGCAGAGCCAAAAGCTTAAGCGCAAATGCGCTAAACAACAAATCAGCCCTTAGCGGCGATATTTCTCCCATATTATTCAAAAAACGCATCCAGCGAACAATCTCATCATATAATTCAGCGTCTTTTTGTCCGCGATCAGTTGCAAGATTGACCAAGTTCAATGACCGTTGGGCAAGTATGCACGAGACAAAACAGCCGGTAATGCCTGTAAAGGTTTCTCCTCTCTCTGCACCTGCCAATATTTCTCCGCGCCTTCCTATAACAACCAAAAGATCAAGCTCTGCAAACGATTCAAGATGCGGAGCGACTTTAGCCCTTATTTTTCTTGACCCACGCGCAAGCAATTCGCGACGCCCGTGATTTCTTGTAAAAACCGAATACATTCGATCAGCTTCTCTGTGGTCGTTTCTTGAAAGCACAATTCCGCTTGTTTGATATTCAATAGACACAATCAACTCGATAAATAATCCTGAAGAATTATCATTGCCGCAAGCTCGTCTTCTTTTGCTGTTACGCCATCTTCCATCATAAGCCGCTTTCCTTCTGCTGTTGTATAGCTTTCGTCTTGTTCAAAAATTTGAACACTGACCGACCGTTTTAATTTTTCAATAAATCTTCTGGACTTTTCAAGCTGTTTGGGCCCGTGGTGCGAGCCGGTTTTAAGCGGCACACCAACAACAATAGCACCGACATCTTCTGTACTGATTATTTCTAAAATAAATTTCACTATGTCTTTGTTGTTTTGTATAACGCCAAAAGGCACTGCGATTTTCGTTTCATCATCGCCAATAGAAAGCCCGATTTTTTTGTCTCCGTAATCTATTCCCAAAAAACGCATATTTATAATCAACTCTGAATCGGCGTTAAAATTTTTGGACCTTCTTTTGTAATAGCAATAGTTGCTTCAAAATGCGCTGTCATTGTTGAATCAGAACTCCTTATTGTCCAGCCGTCGTCAGATGTTTCAACAGCCCCTGATCCTAATGTGAACATCGGCTCAAGCGCAAGGCACATGCCGGGAACCAATTTCATGTTGTCAAATCTTTTGTCAACAAAATTCGGCACATGCGGTTCCTCGTGCACTTCGTGGCCGACTCCGTGCCCGACAAGCGTACGGACTATTCCGAACTTATGCTCGTTTGCAACGCGTTCAATCGCAGCAGAAATATCTAATATGCGGTTTCCCGCCTTTGCCTGCTCAATTCCTTTTTCAAGCGCAACGCGCGTGTATTTAAGAAGTTCAGCATGCCTTTCATCTAAAACTTCACCAACACACACTGTCGCGGCCATGTCAGTGCACAGCATTTCATACCAGCATCCTAAATCAAGGCCGACAAGATCGCCTTTTTTCAAAACCATATGGCGGTTGGCCGGACCATGAACAATCTCGTCGTTTACAGATACGCAAAGAGCTGTTGGAAACGGCATGTCAAGTTTGTGGACTTTATACCCAAGAAAAGACGGGGTTCCTCCGCCGCTTGCAATAATCTTGCGTGCAGCGCTATCAAGCTCTTCAATTTTTGCCCCAACAACAGCCGCATCCATGGCAGCTCGCAATGCTCTGGAAAGAAGCTTTCCGCCCTCTGCTAAATACTTTATTTCCTCTTTTGTTTTTATCAATGCCATATTAAATATTTTTTATTATGTCTTCAAAAACTTTATCAGGCGATTGCAGTCCGTTTATTCTTATTAAAATTTGTAATTTTTTTACAACATCTATCATTGGTTTTGTTTTTTCATGAAAAACCTTAAGACGATTTTTCATTATTTTAATTTGGTCATCATTTCGTGACTCAAGCTTTCCTAAGCACGCATCACAAACGCCTTCTTTTTTAGTTGGCATTAATAGAACATTATAATTTGTTTTACAGGAAGAGCAAACTCTTCTTCCTTCAAGCCTTTTATATGCGTCCTCATCAGCTAAATCAATAAATATTGCTTTGGTCGGGGAGTCAATTGTCAAATAATATTCAAGCTGTTCTTGATCGCGCGGATAACCATCTAGTATATATCCAGAAACAGCATCTTGATCTGATATCCTCTTTTTAACTAGTTCGTTTACGATTGAGTCTGGAACTAAAAAACCAGCATTAACATAAGATTCTACTTTCTTTCCAATAGCAGTACTATTTTTAAGCTCATTTCTTAGCATTTCACCGGTAGAAATTACAGGAATCCCTAAATACTGGCTTATTCTAAATGACTGCGTTCCCTTGCCAGAACCTTGCGGGCCTATCATGAGTATTTTGTAGGGTTGCTTGTTTTGCATAATGCTGTTTTGCACAACTCACATTCTATCATACCTAAAAGCAGGGTCTAGCCCTGCTTTATTTTCGCCTGTTACATGCGCCTACAAACCGATTGAATCGTACTCGTGCATTGAAACATTTGACTCAACCTGCTTGATTGATTCAATTACAACCGAAACAACGATCAATACTGATGTGCCTCCGATTACAAGCAATTGGCTCCTGGTTATTGCCTGAACGATTATTGGAAGCACTGCTATAATACCGAGGAAAAATGCGCCAGTAAGCAATATACGATTGGTTGTCCATTGCAAGTACTCTGCGGTATGCTTGCCAGGCCGAATACCCGGAATAAATCCGCCCTGTCTTTGTAGATTTTCTGCAACCTGCTGCGGATGGAACACGACCTCTGTATAAAAGTATGTGAACAAGAACACTAGAACAAAATAAATAGCTCCGTAGAACAGCTGATTCTGGAACAGGGTGCTGATAAAAAGCGCGGCCTCGCGGATAAAATCAGTTTTAGCGTTCACAAAAAACTGCGCTGCTGTTTGCGGGAAAATAATAAGCGATATGGCAAAGATAATAGGAATAACTCCTGCCATATTTACCCGCAAAGGAAGATTTGAAGCAATGCGGCCTGACATGCGGCCAAGTGCGCGCTGTCTGGCGTACTGAACCGGAATGTTTCTTGTGCCTTCGTGGATCACAACAACAGCAACAACAGTTAACATTACAAGAGCAACAAACATGATGACCGAGAATAGCTGGTCAGATGTGTATGTTGCAAATGTTCTTTGTAAAAATGTCGGCAATCCAGCGATAATGCTTGAAAAAATCAAAATTGATATTCCGTTTCCAACATGCTTTTCGCTCATAAGCTCTCCAAGCCACATAAGAAAAACTGATCCCGCTGACATGACGATTATCGCAGATGCTATATCAAAACCAGAGACAGCAAGGCCTCCTAGCGCCGCGCTTCCGAGCCCCTGTGTTTTAAACAGAAGTATAAGCGCATAGCCCTGAAGAGCTGCAAGCGGGACTGTTGCGATTCTTGTCCATTGGTTCATCTTTTGCCTTCCTGCTTCTTCTTTGTTCATTTCTTCAAGAGACGGCACAATCATTGTCAAAAGCTGAAAAATGATTGACGATGTAATGTATGGAGCAACACCAAGTGCGACAATTGAAAAATTCTCAAGCGTTCCTCCTGAAAATAGATTCAAAAGCCCAAGAACCTGATTTGACTGAAAAAATCTTACAAGCGCTTCTGCATCAACGCCCGGAACCGGAATATGTGCAGCAAACCTAAACAGTGCAAGAATCAAGACAACATAAATAATGCTGTTTCGCACATCCTTTGTTTTCCAAATTGATCGGAAAGTCAACATAATAAATGAGCTCTATTTAACTGTGCCGCCTGCTTCAATTATTTTCGCTTTTGCGCTCTCGCTTACACCACAGCCCTTTAGCGAAATTTTTATTCCGATACTTCCGCTGCCGAGAACTTTTATTTCCTTTGCAGAATTTGAAACAAGCCCGTGCTTTTTTAGAGTTGCAGGAGAAACAATCGCGCCGCTTGCGAATACCTTTGCAATTTTTTCAAGATTTACAACAGTTGGCTTTTCTCCCAAGCTTGAAAAACCTCGGCGTTTTGGGGTTGCGAGCATTACTGTGCGAATACCTTTGAGCTGAAGTCCGCTTTTGCCGCCTGTACGCGCCCTCTGACCCTTTGTTCCGCGTCCTGAATACTTGCCTTTTCCAGATCCCCAGCCGCGGCCAAGCCGCTTGCTGCTCTTTGTTGATCCTTTTGCAGGCTTAATTGTATGTAAATGAAGTGACATAAACTTGTGTATGCTTATTGTACATTAGCTTCGCTCTTTGGTCGAGGCGCTAAATGTCTTTTTGATTTTTTCATGGTGGCAAGAGCGTTCATTGTTGCACGTGCGCAATTAACTTTGTTCGTTCCGCCGACAATCTTGCTTACAGCGTTTGGAATTCCTGCAAGCGTTAACACAGCGCGAACCGCTCCGCCTGATTTTAATCCTGTTCCTTTTGGAGCCGGTTTCAAAATAACTCTTGAGGCGCCGTATTTCATTTCTACCCTGTGAGGAATTGTCTCATTAACAATATTAACCTGCATCATTCGCTTTTTTGCTTGGCGTATTGATTTTTCTATTGCAGCTGGAACATCAGCCGCTTTTGCCAAACCTATTCCTACTCTGCCTTTTCTGTCGCCTATTACCATGCAAACGCGAAAACGCATTCGCTTTCCGCCAGCGGTAACGCGGGTGACGCGGGCAATATCAAGAATCTCCTGATCAAACTCGCGGGCTTCCTTTTCAGGACGTCCTTTGCCGCGCTTTGTCTTTCGCACGAATCTTTTTTCGCTTTTGCCTGCAAAAGCTGATTGTTTCTTTTCTTCTGTCATAAAATGCTTTAAAAAACTAGCCCGCCTTCGCGTGCGGCATTCGCAAGCGCGCTGACTCGTCCGTGATATTTATTTGAACCTCTATCAAACACAATAGTTTTAATATTTAATTTCAATGCCTTTTGCGCAATCAGTTCGCCAACCTTTGCAGCAATTTCAATTTTTGCACCCTTTACTCCTTTAATTTCCAGATCAGAGGACGACGCGAGCGTCTTGCCCGAATTATCATCAATAAGCTGAACATATATATGGTTCAAGCTTCTTTTAACGCTCATTCTTGGGCGCTCGCCGGTTCCATGCATTTGTATGCGCGTCCTGCGCGCACGCATTGCGGCTTTTTCTCTCTTATATTTAATTGGATTTTGTGACATATATTGCTATGTTATTCGGACTTAGCAGCTGCCTTTCCAACCTTTTTGCGCACGACTTCGCCTTTGTAGCGAACACCCTTGCCTTTATAAGGTTCTGGTTTTCTTAGCGCTCTTATGTTTGCTGCAATTTCTCCAACAACCTGCTTGTCAATTCCTGAAATTGTTATTGTTTCGTTTTCAACTACCGCCTTAATTCCATCTGGCAGAACCACCTCGATAGGATGCGAAAAGCCCAATTCTAATTTTATCTTGTTTCCGCTTACGCTTGCTTTATAGCCAACACCGATGACTTCAAGTTTTTTTTCAAAACCTTGCGTAACTCCTGTAACAATGTTTGAAATATTCGCTCTTGTTGTTCCCCAAACAGCGCCAATAAATTTGTCGTCTGTTGCATCAGCTGTAACGATGATCTGTTTTTGACCGTTTTCTTCAACTAAATCAATCTTAACCATAGGATGGGCAGAATAATTTAATTCTCCCTTTGGCCCATTTATCTTAACCAAACCGTTGTCTAACACAACTTCAACTCCTGATGGCACAATAATAGGTTGTTTGCCGATTCTTGACATATTATGATATTTCGCAAATAACTTCGCCGCCAAGCTTTCGTCTGCGGGCTTCAAAATTTGTCATTAGCCCGTTTGGAGTTGATATAATGCTAAGCCCATAGCCAGAACGCACAGAAGAAAGTTCTAGTGCCTTTTGATACACGCGCCTGCCTGGTTTTGAAACTCTTTTTATTTCTGATACAGCAGGATTGCCGTCTTCGTACTTAAGAGTCAAATGAAGCGACTTAAAATTATTACTGCCTGCTTTTTCGTTTGTCGAAGCAAGAAATCCTTCTTTCTCTAAAATTTTCGCGATCGCATACTTCATTTTTGAAGACGGCAAAACCACTTCTGTTTTAGAAACAGCGTAAGCATTGCGGATTCTTGTTAGCATGTCTGATATTGGATCGTTTACCATATTTTCTTACCAGCTTGATTTTTTGATTCCGGGTATTTCACCACGGTTAGCGAGCTCTCTAAAACAAATTCTGCACATCTTAAAATCTCCCATGTATCCTCTTCCTCTGCCGCACCTCCAACACCTGCGCACAATTCTGCTGGAGAATTTTGGCTTTCTTTTTGACTTAGCGATTTGAGATTTTGACGCCATAAATTTATTTACGTTCCTTTAAAGGAAATCCTAGTAATTTAAACATTACCACGCCTTCTTCGTGTGTTTTTGCTGTCGTTGTAATGTTCACCTGAAGGCCGTGAACTGACGGGATCTCTTCTGGAGTAACTTCTGGAAACGCGACATTCTCCTTAAATCCATATGAGAAATTACCATTCTTGTCAATAGCGCTTTCGTCAATCCCGCGAAAGTCCCTGACGCGCGCGAAAGAAACATTTACGAGCTTGTCAATAAAATCCCACATTCTTTTACCGCGAATTGTAACCATCATTCCAACAACAGTACCTTCACGAACTTTGAATGAAGCAATTGATTTGCGCGCGAGTGTTTTGACAGGCCTTTGGCCGGAAATAACAGTCAGTGTTTTTTCTATCATTTCAAGCATTTGCGCATCTTTTGTATGAGCGCCAACGCCTACATTCAATGTAACTTTGGTTATTTTTGGAACAGCCATGATATTAGAATACCCGAACTGTTTTTGCAGTTCTTTTACAACAGACTTCATGTATTTTTCTTTAATCAATGTCATATTATTCAATTTCCTCTTCTTTTTTCGCTTTTCTAACTACTCGCACTTTTATGTTTTTGCCGTCTTTTGACAAAACTTTATACCCTGCACGCCCAGCAGTACCTGACGGGCCTATTAATTTAACATTAGAAACATGAATAGGCGATGGGAATTGAACTTTTTGCCCTGCTTCTCTGCCCCTTTTTCGCACATGCTTGGTCATCAAATTAATACCATCAATTACAATTCTGTCAAGCTTGCCAAACACTTGAATCACAGTGCCTTCTTTTCCCTTTTCTTTTCCGGCAATTATTTTTACTTTGTCGCCTGTTTTTAGCTTCATATTATATTTCTATATGACCTCTGGAGCAAGAGAAATTATTTTAGTAAATCCGGCAGCGCGCAGTTCGCGTGCGATAGGCCCGAAAATACGCGTACCCTTCGGTTCTTTGTTCTTTGGATCAATGATAACTGCAGCATTTTCGTCAAACCTAATATATGTGCCGTCATTTCTTCGAGTCTCTTTTGCGGTGCGGACAATAACAGCTTTAACAACATCGCTCTTTTTTACAGAGCTGTGCGGTATCGCGTCTTTTATTACGCATGTAACAATATCGCCAAGGCCCGCATAGCGCCTTTTATAGCCTCTGTGCATCCTAACAACTTGGAGCTTTCTTGCGCCTGTATTGTCTGCAACTTGAATCATTGATCTAACCTGAATCATATTACTGTTTTTTTACTTCAATCTTTTTAACAACTCTCCAGCGTTTTTGCGCTGACATAGGTCTTGTTTCCTCTATCGTTACAACATCTCCAACATGATAATCCTTATTTGGATCATGGGCCTTGTACCGTTTGCTTACGACATAACGCTTTTTGTATATTGGATGCACCTTTTCGTCATCAACCTTAACCACGACCGTTTTTGCCATTTTTTCTGACACAACAGTTCCTGTAAGTAATTTCTTATGGGTCATTTTCTTTTTAGCTTGTTCCATATTATTGGTTAATGCGTGTCAATATTTTCGCAATAAGCTTTTTAATATCGCGCGCTTCTCTTACATCTTTAACTTGGTTTGCGCCGATTTTCCAATTCAATTCTCTAAGCGCAGTGCGCTTTTCGGAAAGCAATTGTTCAAGATCTTCTCTTGTCTTGTCTTTTATATCGGAAAATTTCATATATTTTTTTCTACAACCTTAGTTTGTACAGGCAATTTATGGCCTGCAAGCCGAAGCGCTTCGTGCGCCAGTTCTTTATCAACACCTGCCAGCTCAAACATTACCGTACCGGGCTTTACAGCTGCAACATAGTGATCAACGGCTCCCTTTCCCATACCCATTGGAATTTCTGAACCCTTGATTGTAACTGGTTTGTGCGGGAAAATGCGAATCCAAATTTTGCCGCCGCGCTTAAGCTCGTGCGTCATGGCTCTGCGAGCTGCTTCTATTTGGCGCGAAGTAACCCAGCACTCGGTAATGGCCTTGAGCCCGTATTCGCCAAACGCAATAGTATTCATTCGCTGTGCAGGGTGTTGCCTGCTTCCGCGCCCTTTGTGCCATTTACGATGTTTTGTTGTTTTTGGCAATAACATATTTATTCTGATTTCTTTTCGCTTTCAAACACATCGCCTTTATAAATCCAGACTTTGACGCCTATTGCTCCGTAAATAGTCCTTGCTGTTGCGCATGCAAAATCAATATCAGCGCGCAGATTTTGAAGCGGAATTTTTCCGCTGGATAATTTTTCTGTTCTTGAAATTTCTGCGCCGTTAAGCCGTCCTGATGTAGCGACTTTTACGCCTTTTGCCCCTGCTTTGCTCACGCGTTCAATCGCCTGCTTCATAACGCGAGAAAAAGGCAAACGCTTTTCAATGTCCATTGCCATTTGTTCTGCGACAATAGCTGAAGACAAAGCCGGCTGTTTTACTTCAGAAACTTGAATATTCAGCGCAACTCTTTTGCCGCGGTACAGCATTTCAAGTATTTTCTTTTTAAGCACATCAATTCCAGCGCCAGACCTTCCAATTACTACACCCGGCTTACCTGAATAGATGGTAACAGTGATGTTGTTTCTGTTTCTTTCGATTTCAACCTTATCCAAAGACGCCTCGCGCAATTCTTTGCGCAAAAAATCGCGCAAAAGAACATCTTCGCGTAAATTTTTAGCAAAATCATTCTTTGAGAACCATTTGGAATCCCAAGAATATATTGTTGAAAGTCTGTGAACTTTTGGATGGACCTTGTGTCCCATAATTATAATGTTGTTTTTGATGATTTCTTTTTTGCAGGCGCAATATGCTTTTTATCTTTTGTTTTTGCCTTTTTTGCAATTACTTTTTTCGCTTTTTCTTCATTAACCCTCTCTTCAAGCGTAATTGATATGTGCGATGTGCGCTTTCTGATAGGGGTAGAGCGGCCCATTGCGCGAGGTGTAATTCGGTGCAAAGTCGGACCCTGATCAACTGTTATTACTTCTATAAATAAATTTTCTGCTTTAAGCTTGTTGTTGTTTTCAGCGTTAGCAATTGCTGAATTAAGCAATTTTAGAACAGGAAGGGCGGCAGCGCGTTTCATAAACATGAGCTGTCTTTGCGCCAAAGCAACATCTTTTCCGCGAACAGCATTAACAACCATGCGAACTTTTCGCGGCGACATTCTAATAAATCTGGCTGATGCTTTGACTTTCATATGTTATTTTTTTGGCGCTTGCGGAGCCGGAGTTTTTGGAGCGGCTGTTGCAGAAGATTCTTCTTCCTGACCCTTTGCTAATTTTCCTCCATGGCTTATGAACTTGCGGGTCGGTGAAAATTCTCCAAGCTTGTGGCCAACCATATTTTCTACAACTTTTACTGTTATAAATAACTTCCCATTATGCACAGCGAAAGAATACCCTACCATCTCAGGGCTTATTGTGCAAGCTCTGCACCAGGTTTTTATTGGCTTATCTCCTGGTTTTGACTTTTGCACCTTTTCCAAGAGCTTGTCATTTATATACGGACCTTTTTTAATGCTTCTAGACATAAAATTATTTCTATTTCTTTACTGCATTGCGCCTTTGAATAATGAGTGCGTCAGATGCTTTTTTGCGGCGCGTCTTAACACCAAGAGCCGGCTTTCCTTGAGGCGTTTTTGGATGCTTTAATCCTATTGGGTTATGCCCCTCGCCTCCGCCGTGCGGGTGGTCAACAGGGTTCATTGCTTTACCGCGAACTGTCGGGCGGATTCCTCGGTGGCGAGTGCGTCCAGCCTTGCCCCAGCGGATCAATCGCCTGTCAGCATTTGAAACTCTTCCAATAGTAGCCATACACTCTGCAAGGACTTTTCTGATTTCGCCTGATGGAATGCGCAGAAGCGCGTACCTGTCCTCAATTGCCATAATCTGCGCAGCAGTCCCTGCCCCGCGCACAATCTTGCTTCCGCTGCCAGGGGCAAGCTCAACATCAGATACTTCAACACCGACAGGAATATCATTAAGCTTGTATCTATTTCCAATAGCAACATCGCCTTTTGATTTTGAAGAAATTACCTTTTGCCCGACTTTCAAGCCCTCTTGCGCAAGAATGTATCGTTTTTCTCCATCAGAATATACAACAAGAGCAATACGCGCGCCGCGGTTTGGATCGTACTCTATTGTGCTGACTGTTGCAGGAATATCAAACTTATCGCGCTTCCAGTCAATAAGACGAATGCGCTGTTTTGCTCCGCCGCCTTGGTGGCGCACTGTTATTTTTCCGCCTGTGCGCCCAGCAAAAACCTTTCTGGATTTTGTGAGCTGCTTAAACGGCTTGCTCGCTGTCAGATCTTCAAACATGTCAACGCTTGAGATCCTGCGCCCTGCTGAAGTTGGTTTGTATTTTCTAATTCCCATATTCTTTATTTGAAGCAATGAGTTTTATACTCCTTCGTAAGGACTGATGGTTTTTCCTTTTGGCAAAAACACAACAGCTTTGCGCACGCGCTTTTGAACTCCATATGTGCGACCGAATCTTACATGGTTTCCGCGTGAATTAATCATGTTGACTTTAACAGGCATTATTCCGTAAAGCTGTGCTACTGCTTGTTTTACAATTGGGGCGCTTGTTCCAACAGGCACTTCAAAAACATACGCATTTGCCGCAGCAAGCATTGCGCTCTTTTCAGTGACAACGGGCTTTATCAAAACATTGTTTGCAATAGCGCTTACGCTTTCTTTGTCTTTTGCTTTTTTAGCCTCTTGTTTTGGCGCAACAGAAACAGCAGGACTCGCTTTTTTCTTTGCAACAGCTTTTGGAGCCGCTGATTTTTTTTGCGAGAGCTCTTGTTCCCTGCTCTTTTTGAATCTGTCAAAAAATCTCATATTATTTCTTTGCGTAAGTTCGTTCAATCAATTCAACGCCGTCTTTTGAAACAATCAAATAGTCATTGTTCACAATGTCGCGCACATTCAAACTGTTTGCTGAAATCAAAGATACTTTTGGAATATTTTTGCCTGCACGCTTTGTGGCAATGTCGCTTGAATTTACTATAACAAGCATTTTTTTTGATTTTGTTACAGGCAGTTTTGCAAGCATTGATGCAAACATCTTTGTCTTTGCTTCTGGAATAGACATTGTATCTACAACCACAAACCGATCATCGCGAAGCTTGTCTGTGAGCGACATTGCAAGCGCGAGCAATTTTTTCTTTCGTGAAATCTTTAAAGAATAATTTCTGTTGCTTAACGGTCCAAAAGTAACTCCTCCGCCTTTCCAAATCGGCGAACGGGTTGAGCCATGCCGAGCGCGGCCGGTTCCTTTTTGCTTCCATGGCTTGCGCCCTCCGCCACGAACATCGCCGCGGGTTTTTGTGTGCGCAAGAACAGGCCTGCTGTTTGCTTCTTGAACTCTAACCGCCTCGTGCACGATTTCACTTTTTGGAGCAACATTAAACAGCGACTCTGCGAGTTCCATTTCTCCTGCGCTTTTTCCTTCTTGGTTGTAAATTTTTACTTTTGCCATATATCGTTTCCTGATGTACGTATATAAATAAAAGAGTTGCGCGCTCCAGGCACAGCTCCTTTTAGTGCAATAATATTTTTATTCTTATCAACCGATACGACCTCAAGATTTTTAACTGTTACGCGATCACCGCCCATGCGCCCTGCCATTCGCACGCCTTTAAATACGCGCTCCGGTCCTTTTGGACCTATTGATCCTGATGCGCGAAGCTGATCTTTTGTGCCGTGGGATGCTGGGGCTCCGTGGAATCCGTGCCTTTTAACAACACCTTGAAAACCTCGTCCTTTTGAAATACCGATGATTGTAACCTTTTCGCCAGGAGTAAAAGCCGAAACATCTATAACATCACCTCGCTTTATCCCGTCTGCTTGAAGGTCAAAATCATGCAAAACACTGTGCATTGGAAGGTCTTTTAAATGCCCTGCGCTTGGTTTTGGCAAATGCTTTCCAAGACCGAATCCAAGCTGGACAGAATTATAGCCGTCCTTCTCGCTTGTTTTGATTTGAGTAACAGTGCATGGGCCGGCTTGAACAAGGGTCACTGGAACAACAGTGCCGTCTTGCTTGAAAATTTGGCTCATTTCTATTTTTTTCCCAATAATTGCTTTCATAATTTTGCCTTCTAACATAAAAGTCAGAAGTCACGGCATGATAAATTCGCGCCTTGGCTTCTGACCCCGTGAAGATCCACAGGTTGTATTAATTTTTCAATTAGCTGCTCCTTTTATTTCGGTTTTTGGAATTCAAGGGAGGTTTTTCTACACGCGCCATTGGCGGCGGAAGAATCTTTCTCCTTTGTCCTTTGCCGAATTATGAGATCTTTATTTCTATGTCCACTCCGGACGGCAGGTTCAAGTTCATCATTGCGTCAATCGTTTTTTCGCTTGGCTCAACAATGTCTATAATCCTCTTGTGCACTCTCATTTCAAATTGATCGCGCGACTTTTTGTGCACAAATGTTGAACGGTTAACAGTGTACTTGCGCTTTTCTGTTGGAAGAGGTACTGGACCCAAAATCTTTGCTCCAGTCCTTTCGGCTGTTTTCATTATGGTTTCTGTCGCTTGATCAATTATTTTATGATCATACGCTCGGATCTTTATTCTGATCCTCTGTTGCGACACTTCCTCTTCTTTTTTTTGTTTAATCGCTTCTACCACAAATAATGAACTTATTTCACCACCGATCCCACCACGCCAACGGCGGGGCGGGACCAGCAGCGATTTTTATTTAAGAATCTTTGTTACAACACCAGCACCGACTGTTTTGCCTCCTTCGCGGATAGCAAAGCGTGTTTGCTCTTCTAGAGCGACTGGCTGGATCAATTTTACAACCAATCCTGTTGCAGTATCGCCAGGCATAACCATTTCTGTTCCTGCAGGCAATGTGACTTCGCCGGTTACATCTGTTGTGCGAACATAAAACTGCGGCTTGTAACCTGTAAAGAATGGCTTGTGTCGGCCGCCTTCCTCTTTAGTCAAAGCGTAAATCTTTGCTTCAAACTCTGTGTGAGGAGTTACGCTGCCGGGTGCGGCAAGAACCATACCGCGTTCAACATCTTCTTTTTTCATGCCGCGGAGCAAAAGACCGGCGTTATCGCCAGCTCGGCCCTCATCAAGAGTTTTGTTGAACATTTCGATTCCTGTAACGACTGTTTTTCTTACTTCTGGATTGATTCCAACTATTTCGACTTCTTCGTTGACTTTAACAATACCGCGTTCAATGCGTCCTGTTACAACAGTACCTCGTCCTTCGATTGAGAACACATCTTCAACTGACATCAAGAACGGCTTGTCTGTTTGGCGAACCGGCTCTGGAATATATTCATCAAGCTGTTTGATAAGCTCCATGATTGGTTTTGTTGCCTCTTCGTTTGTTGGATTTTCAAGAGCTTTAAGAGCTGATCCGCGAATAACAGGGGTCTTGTCTCCGTCGTATTCATATTTTTTAAGAAGATCGCGGACTTCCTCTTCAACAAGATCAACAAGTTCCGGATCATCAACCATGTCTACTTTGTTTATGAAAACAATGACCGCTGGAACTCCAACCTGGCGCGCAAGAAGAATGTGCTCGCGTGTTTGCGGCATTGGACCGTCTGTTGCAGAAACAACAAGAATTGCACCATCCATTTGAGCAGCGCCTGTAATCATGTTCTTGATATAGTCAGCGTGCCCTGGACAGTCAACATGCGCGTAGTGGCGCTTTTCGCTTTCGTATTCGCAGTGCGCTGTTGCGATTGTAATACCGCGATCGCGGGATTCCGGGGCCTTATCCAAATCATCGACTCCCTTTTTTTGAGCAGTCATGCCTTTGGCATTTAAAACAGCAAGAATTGCTGCAGTAAGAGTTGTCTTACCATGGTCAACGTGGCCAATTGTGCCTACGTTTACATGAGGTTTAGTTCTTTGAAATACATCTGCCATAAGTTTTTTGCAGACACGCGGAGCATGTCTGTTACAAATAAAATGAATTATTTCTATTTAATAAGAAGTGGCGATAGTATAACAAAGCCCGAAAAAGAATGCAAGAGAGGCGTGGGGATTGACTGGGTACGCTATATTTATGGTTAACAAAGACAAAATCTATTCAACCGGCTCAAGATAAAACTGATCTTCATCTGGAAAGTCGTTTTTTGGCTCATTTTTGCCAATTTCTGGAAGTTCTGGCAATTCCGGCTCTTCTACCTCGTTTGGCTTTTTTAAGCTATCCCAAACTGTTTTTTGGCTAACCTTAGCAATTTCCTTGTTTTGAGAAACAACCGGTTGTTGTACCTTTTCTGAAACAGAATCAGCCACTGTTGCCTCGTATGCCTCAAGCGGCATAACAACATAAGCAGCGTCGCTGTTTTCTGACAGAACAATAAGCTTGTCTCCAGTTTGTTGTATTAAGCGTAAAACGCGTTTCCATTGATTATCCATAGCAGGGCTATTTTACAAAAATAGGCAGTAATGTCAAGTATGTATTTTCCGCTTATTTAGCTAAATCAATTATTTATAAAAAGTGCCGGCAGTACTCCTCGATGTTTCGAGTTTCCTGCCGGAAGCGTGTATTTTCCACGAACGAACGCGTCGCACCTGGCTAAAGCCAGTTTGAATGACTTCTAACCAACCTTCTTCTCCTTGAGTGGCGGTAGATCTTTTCTGCTTGGCATCCTATCTTCGCTACATATTCCCTTCTCGTAGTCGCGAAGGACATTTGCAATCCACTCGGCGATGAGCTTGTCCCGCTGGGAACTCTTGCCTTCACTAAAGTAGAGCTCCAGCTCATGGAGAGTGCGCAAGAAATACTCTTCGCGGCGCCGTAAGTATTCAGCATGTTCAGCGTACGACTGAACCGCCATCCAAGAAGGAGCTCCAAATAAGAGTGCACGAGAAATCCAAGGCCAATTGCGTCCACCCTTGATTTCAACCCCGTGCCTGTCGCGCATACTGAAAACATATCCACTGCCTTCCAAACCGACATCAATTGTCCACCCGTTGAACATTTGATCAGCGCGACTGCGAAAACACTTGAACTTCGGCATGCTGAAAAGCAGGAATTTGGGCGTCTCACCATCCGCCATCTTGTCGTTAAACTCTTCGCCTTCATCAACATGGACGACTTCTGGCTTGTCAAAGGGCTGTATGCTGTATCTTGCTTTTGGCGGCAATGTCGTGAATACCCAGTACCGTTCGTACCGATGCGGCCACGCTACGCGAAGGTCTATAAACACATCTATCGCTGGAAACGTGATGAAGAAGCCAACAACCATTCCAGCTACAGAGGTCACTATACAAAGGATATTAAAAAGGACATAGTGACTTTCTTGTAAGGATGTCTGTCCCAGCAAGAATGGACTCATCATCATACATGCAACTACTCCGATTGCGTGTACAATGACAAAAACGACTTCAAGCACGCCTTTCAGCACACTGATTGTCTTTTGCACCCACTTCGCGCGGGTCCATTCCGGAAGCGTGGCTCCGCGGAACAGTGGGCGGATGAGGGTTTCGTGCAAGCGGAAGAACAGGTATGGAAGGAACGAACGCATGAGAACCTCCTAAAACCTCCTGCCGAGCATCCCGAAAGGGACATCACCATTGACGCCGGATTGGCGCAAGGGTCTAGCTCCGGTTTGGCTTATTGGACCATGCAAATGAATATTCGCTTAAAATTGAATACATGTCAATGCGCGGGGCGGGTACGCATCTTACCTGGCTAAAGCCAGTTTGAATGATTTCAGCCGATTTGAAATATACCCATCAAGCCAGATTGAAATATCACTATTCAAACCAGATAAAACAAAGCACACGGAATAAATCCGTGTGCTTTGGCTATATTAAATTGATATGACAAAAACTATTTTCTTGTATTTCTGCCTGCTCTGCTTTCAATAATATCTTTCGCTACATTTTGCGGAACTTCGTTGAAATGATCAAATTCCATTGAATAGCTTGCGCGGCCTTGCGTGATTGAACGCAGGTCTGTTGCATATCCGAACATTTGAGCAAGCGGCACAAACGCGTCAACGATTTTCACGCCTCCGCGATCGCGCATTTCTTGGATTTGTCCGCGCCTTGAATTCAAGTCGCCGACAACGGTTCCCATATGATCTTCTGGCGTTGTAACCTCAACGCTCATTACCGGTTCCAGCAAGAACAGGCCTGCTTTTTTAACAGCTTCTTGAAAAGCGAGCGAACCCGCGATTTTGAACGCGGCCTCTGATGAGTCAACTTCGTGATAGGTTCCGTCGAATAAAACAACTTTTATATCAATCATCGGATATCCGGCAAGAACACCTCTGTCCATTGCTTCTTTAACGCCTTTTTCAACTGCAGGAATATACTCGCGAGGAATCGCGCCGCCTTTGATGTCGTCTTCAAACACGAAACCGCTTCCGACTTCGCCTTTTTCTACGCGCAAAAGACAGTGTCCGTATTGTCCGCGGCCTCCGGTTTGACGAACATATTTGCATTCGCCTTCGCCAGTGCCGTGAATTGTTTCTTTGAAGCTGACTTGAGGACGGCCGACATTTGCCTCAACATGGAACTCGCGCTTCATGCGATCAACAATAATTTCAAGATGAAGCTCTCCCATTCCGCTTATAATAGTTTGAAGCGTTTCGTCGTCAGTGTGCACAATAAATGTCGGATCTTCTTCTGAAAGTTTTGAAAGCGCAATGCCCATTTTTTCCTGGTCGGCTTTTGTTTTTGGTTCAATAGCAACAGATATAACCGGCTCTGGAAAAATAATTGATTCAAGGACAATAGGCCTGGCAGGGTCGCAAAGAGTGTTGCCTGTTATTGTGTCTTTAAGACCAACTGCTGCGGCAATTTCTCCAGCATAAACATCTTCAACATCTTCACGCGTGTTCGCGTGCAAGCGAACAATGCGGCCAATGCGTTCTTTGTTTCCTGTTGATGAGTTAAGAATATAAGATCCTGCTTTAAGAGATCCTGAATATACTCTGAAAAACGCTAATTTACCGACAAACGGATCTGCTGCGATTTTAAACGCCAAAGCCGCAAACGGCTCGCTGTCATCCGGCTTGCAAATAATTTTTTGATCTGGATTGCTTGGATCAAATCCCTCTGCAGCAGGAACATCAAGCGGGTTTGGCAGATAATCAACAACAGCATCCAAAAGCAATTGCACCCCTTTGTTTTTAAGGGCTGATCCGCACAGCACAGGAATAACTTGCAAATTCAAAACCGCTTTGCGCAAAGCTTTTTTTATGTCCGAAATAGGAATCTCTTGGCCTGCCAAATATTTTTCCATTAATTGTTCATCATTTTCTACAATCGCCTCTATAAGCTTTCCGCGATACTCTTTGTATTGATCCTGATATTCAGCAGGAATATCCGTTTCTTCTATTTCTTTTCCAAGATCATCGCGGAACATGTGCGCTTTGCCGGAAATCAAATCTATTATTCCGATAAAATCCGCTTCGCGGCCGATTGGAAGCTGAATAGGATATGCTTTTTTTGTAAGTCGGTCGTAAATTGATTTCAGGTCATTGAAAAAATTAGCGCCAGTGCGGTCAAGCTTGTTCACAAAACAAATACGCGGAACATTGTACTTATCAGCTTGATGCCAAACTGTTTCTGATTGCGGTTCAACTCCTGCAACTCCGTCAAAAACAACAACGCCGCCATCCAAAACGCGCAAAGACCGTTCAACTTCTACTGTAAAGTCCACATGGCCAGGAGTATCAATCAAGTTAATTCGGCGATCCTTCCAAAAACATGTTGTAGCGGCCGCTGTAATTGTAATTCCGCGTTCTTTTTCTTGTTCCATCCAGTCCATTTCGGCCTTGCCTTCGTGAACCTCTCCGATTTTGTGCTTTTTGCCTGTATAAAACAAAACGCGTTCGGAAACAGTTGTTTTTCCAGCATCAATGTGCGCAATGATACCGATATTTCTTGTATTTTCAAGCGAGTATTCTCTTGGCATATATTTGTGTTATCTTCGTGCAAAGTGAGCGAACGCGCGATTGGCCTCTGCCATTTTGTGAACATCTTCTTTTTTCTTCCATGCATCGCCTTGTTCTTGAGAAGCAAGAACCAATTCATCTGCAAGCTTTTCTGCCATTCCTCTGCCTTTTTTGGAATGAGCGGCATTTAATAGCCAGTGGCAAGCCAAATAAAACTTGCGCTCGCCCCTGACAGGCATTGGGATCTGATAATTTGCGCCGCCGACTCTGCGTGAGCGGACTTCCATTGCAGGTCCGACATTTTTAATTGCTGTTTCAAAAATAACAACAGGATCCTGCTTTGTTTTTGCAGAAATCATATCAAGCGCGTTGTAAATAACAGCACGCGCCACGGACTTTTTCCCTCCTTGCATCGTATAATTAACAAATTTGGCAATTTGCAGATTGCCAAATTTTGGATCAGGACTCAAAGCCCTTTTTTTAGCTTGTTTTCCACGCATATAATATGTTAAAGCTTTTGGCGTGTAACTTCCCCGCGTGAGGGGTACTTCGCCTAAGCTGTTTTATAAATAAAATTATTTTGGCCTTTTTGCTCCGTATTTTGAACGACCGCGCCTGCGGCCCTCTACTCCTGTTGTGTCGTAAATACCGCGGAGAATGTGATATCGGACGCCAGGAAGGTCTTTAACACGGCCTCCGCGAAGCATAACAATTGAGTGTTCCTGAAGCTGGTGCCCCTCGCCCGGAATATAAGCAGTAACTTCCATGCCATTTGAAAGACGAACACGGGCAATCTTTCGCAAAGCAGAGTTTGGCTTTTTTGGAGTCATTGTAGTGACTTTTAAGCAAACCCCGCGCTTAAACGGACTTCCGTGCTTGAATTTTGTCTTTTTGCGGTGCAAAGAATCCAAAGTAAACTCAAGAGCCGGAGTTTTGCTCTTTCGTTTTGGCTGTTTGCGCCCTTTTCTAATAAGTTGGTTGACTGTAGGCATAATTTAATATGTGGCGACAGAATATCATGGGCGTAAATTGCGGTCAAGCTAAGTATTACGAATCTACGAATTAGCTACTAATCTACAAATAAGGAAGAATTTAACTTTTAAATAGAAACGCCGCACCGCTTCCCACCAAAGCTCTGTGGAGCAAAGGCGG
>AMFJ01007836.1_pt1 | contig 37455 bp, 39 predicted proteins | sample 427208 | NCBI WGS metagenome assembly AMFJ01 (sample SAMN02954298, study PRJNA114691) | groundwater metagenome | biome: aquatic; feature: subsurface aquifer; material: sediment; isolation source: subsurface aquifer sediment | place: USA: Rifle, CO | collected 2008-08 | reverse complement strand
GGGAGCCATATTTTCCTCCAGTGGCTAAGCCACATTCTCAGATTACTAATCATTCCAACAATACTTTGTCTTATTATGTAGGATATTAATCGTTACTTCAGATTGAATTGTACTATCACCTAGTTATTTTCAACTCTTGTTCTTACTGATTCCAGAATTTCAGGCAGGTCTTTGCTAACTCCGCTGGAGCGAACAAATTCAGGTATGTAAAATCCTGGATCCAGGTAGATTCTATAACGTAAAATAGTACCATTTTGATATGGCTCTAAGTCATAAGCACCGTATAATTTCTTGAAAGCACCATCAATTTTGGTAAATTTAATTCTTTTATATTTTTCGCTGGTATCAAAAGCCATAAGATAATTAAATGTTGGTAAAAAAGGACAGAATTTTATAGCCAATTTAACCTTTTGAGAATTAGGTTTATTCTCAATAACTTCAGCTTTTTTAAATCTGGTTACATATTTGGGGAGACTTTCATGATCATTAAGAACTCCCCATACTTTTTGAGGAGAAGCTTTAATAAATATTTTAGCTTCAGCTCCCCTTAGTCCTCCTTTTAACTCGGAACTTAAGGATCTTGATAAAATTTCCCCGTTTTTTAACTTACTAAGTTCATCCTGAAGCGTTGCTTCAGTTCTTAAAGCTGTATTGATAAATATTAATGATGAAATTAATAATAAAAAAATAAATTTGCTATAAATATTAAAGTACCTCATATACCCCCCTATTTTTTATAAGAGAATATAACCAAAAAATTATCTCACTTCCAATAGGACGAGTGTTTAAAAGAAATAATTATTTTTTGTCTATTGATCGTGTTTGAATTAAAATAATTATAGAATATCATTGTTCTACAATAAAGAAATTGACATGATAATGCCTTATTGTTATATTATTTAAGCGCTTCCATGGCGTATGTTCATGTAATAAGAAAAGCAAGAGAGAATAAGGAATAAGCAAATGCTTGCAATAGTTGAAACTGGTGGAAAACAATACGAAGTAACCGAGGGAAGATATATCGATGTTGAACTTTTGGATACAGAAAAAGATGCATCCCTCGTATTTGACAAAGTCGTAATGATTGTTGATGGAGACAATACAAAAGTTGGTCAACCTTACGTAGACGGCGCAACAGTAAAAGCAAAAGTGTTAGATCACGGTAAAGATGCTAAAATTATCGTTTATAAACAAAAACGTAAAAAAGGATACCGCAAAAAACAAGGTCATAGACAGAACTATACAAGAGTTATGATCGAAAGTATTGAATTAGCATAATAATCAGTAAATTAAGATAAGAAACTATTAAGGTGGTGAAAATTTTATGGCACATAAGAAGGGTATGGGTTCAACCCGAAACGGTCGCGATAGTAATGCTCAACGATTAGGTGTTAAAAAATTCGGCGGTGAATTTGTAACCGCAGGAAATATCATCATTCGCCAGCGTGGTACCAAATTCCATCCTGGAAATAATGTTGGCATTGGTAAAGATGACACATTATTCTCTCTTATTGATGGCAAAGTTCAATTTGAGAGCCATAGAAGAGATAGAAAATGCGTCAGCGTTTACGCTGCAGTATAATAAACAATTATTAAAAAATAAACTCTGGGTAATACCCAGAGTTTATTTTTATTTGAATTAATATTTTATGTTGATTTAGACAATACAAAACTATTAAAATAATTAACAAGTAAAACAAAAAGGAATTGTTTCTCTATGAAAAAACTATTTAAAGTATTTTTCCTTACTCTTATGGCAGCAGGACTATTAAGTTTATCAGTTCCATCATCCGCGCTGGCAAAAAACCCGGATCCTCCAAGAACTAGCAAAGTAACTCTCAAAACAGCTGGAGCCGGGGCTTTATCATTTATAGTTCCTGGCATCGGGCAAGCTGTAAATAACAATAAAGGTGAGAAAGTTCTTACTCATGTAATACTAGGATTTGTATTCCCTCCATCACGCTTCTGGTCCTGTTATGATGCAGTGGTTGATCGTCAGGGCGGATACTGGGAAGGCAGAATATAGATTTTATTAAATCTAATATTCTATTAAAAACTATAAAAAATAACTTAAGAGCGAATATTCTTGCAGGAACCTTTGAAATGCGAAGTGACAAAGTCACCTTTTTAAGCCATTAATTATTCCAGTGAGGATATAATTATGTGCGTTAGTACTCAACAGTGACGGAAAGAATGTTCGCTCTTAAACTAATTTATAAAATACTAAGAAATTATTCTACTGCATAAAGTTTTCCATCCTGACTGCCAACGTATAATACACCATCAGCAATAGCCGGTGTGCTTAACACAGGTTTTCCTGTTTTTAAAGCCCATTTTCTTGCACCTGATGAAGCACTAAGAGCATAAATATTACCATCAGCGCTGCCAACATATAAAGTATCATTAACTATTACAGGAGTTGAACCCGCAATTAATCCGCCTAAATGTTTCTTCCAAACAACTCCACCAGAATTAGCATTAATGCAATAAATATGCTTATCATCACTTACGGTATAAATCAGATTACCCCTTGCGGCTACAGATCTCCCTACAGTTTCTTGAGTGGCACAGCGCCATTTTAGAGATCCTGTTAACTTATTAATAGCATAAACATTTTTATCCCAGCTTCCAATGTATACGTTATTGCCTGACACTGCCGGAGCCGAGATTATGAATCTTTTTGTAGGATATTTCCATTTTAATTTGCCGCTTTTTGCATCAATAGCGTACAAATTAGCATCATGACTTCCAATATATACAATATTATTATTTATTGCAGGAGATGACATAATTCTTGCCTGAGTAGCATACTTCCAAGCAATAGTTCCATCTGTTCTATTAACAGCGTAAACGTTTTTATCCCAACTTCCAAAATATACATAATCACCATAAATAACAGGGGAAGATGAAATTCTATTTTCGGCTTCAAATGTCCATTTGATAGAGCCTGTTTCTGCATCAATGGCATAGAATTTAGAATCTCTGCCACCTATATAAACTATTCCACCTGATATAACCGGAGAAGAATCAACTATATTATCTGTTTTAATAGACCATATTTCTTTGCCTGTTTCAGCATTTACTGCATAAATATTCCCATTATCACTACCGAAGAATACTTTACCATTATATACAGCCGGAGAAGAGTTTATTTGCTCCCCGGCATCAAAAGTCCACTTTAATGCCCCTTTTGGTAAGACTTTAACATTTTGACAATAATTTGTTCTTGCTGGATTTACTCCATACATTGACCAATTACTGGCAAATGCAGTTTCTGACACATTTGCAAAAAATAATATAGCTAAAGAAATTGTAGTACTTTTGAAAATTGGTTTTCTAACTCTCATATTTATTTCCCCCTCTGTGTTATACGGTTTTTTTATTATTGATTATTTAAATAAAATTGTCCTCAAACATTTAACTTAGAAATCTTTCATCAGATTAGTATAGAAATTTTAAACCTATATAAAACTATGGCCGAAAAACAGTCTCATATTAGTTACCCTGTTTTCCATAAAAAAATACCCTGCCTGGCAGGGGGAACTATTATTTAAATCTTTAAGAGCAAAAAATGACATACTGGACTTGAACCAGCAGCTCCTCTTCTAGGCGAAAAATGAGCCGTAGAAGGGAGGGTGCTCCTTAGAGTATGATTGCATTCTATTTATGCGTTATTTTTGTTTAATAAATCAATTGTTCCGTTTATTTCAAATAACGCATCAGGGACTAACTCACAAGCCAGAACATATTCTTCAGGAATATTATTTGAGTTCTTAATACCCAAATCAACAGACTTCTTAAATCCAAATCTGCTATAATAAGCCGGATCTCCTACAAGTATTACAGACTTGTACCCCATTTTTCTTGCTATTTCAAAACTTTTGTTGATTAGTTCAGTTCCAACACCCTTATTACGGTACTCCAGAACAACAGAGATAGGGGCTAATAAGAGTGTCTCTATTTTACAGTTACTAGTAGAAATATAACTTTTAGTCAGCATAATGTGACCAATTAATTTATGATTATCTTCGGCTACTAAAGCAAGTTCAGGAATATAATTACCACTATTGCGTAATTGATTAACAAAATCTTGTTCTTTACCATTAGAAACTTTTGCTGTTTGAAATGCAACTTTAACTAAATCATATATTTCTTTGAAATCACTTTGTTTTTCCTGCCTGATACATATATCCATACTGGTATCCTTTTAATTTATCAGTTATATATTACTTTAAAAATTTCCAAACAAAAAATGGCATAGACTGGACTCGAACCAGTGACCGCGCGGGTATGAGAGGCTTTTAGAGTACTTATTGAGCTTGATGTATTTTGCTATAACTTAGCAGTATCAACATTCTTCAAACTTTATAGAATTTCATCAAACTCTATAGATTTTATGCCAGGTCGTCAAAATCTCGTCAAAGGTTTTTTGGATATTTAAATAATTATACCAAGTTAAAGCGATTATTGTAGACTTACGAAAATACAATTTTTTCTAATCTTTCTTTTCTTGTTTCCCAATCAGGCATTATTTGAAAAAGTAGGTTAAAAAACTCAGGACTATGATTATGATATTTCAAATGACATAATTCGTGCATAATCACATAGTCTATACAGTGTGATGGGGCTTTTATTAAATCTAAATTTAATATTAACCTTCCATCATTGGTACAACTTCCCCAACGCTTTGTCATTCTTCTTATAATGAACTTTGGCAAGGAGTTTAGTCCATATTTTTCCATCTTTTTAAAGCAAAAATTAAGCCTTTCGTGAAACTTTACCTGTGCGTGACTTATATACCAATCCTCTAATAACCTTCTGGTTTTTTCTCTATCTGTTTTATTTGATGTAAATACGTTTAGGTAGCCTCTTGTTAGCTTTACCTTATCATCCTGCGAATTAATCAGTTTTAGTCTGTATTGTTTGCCTAAATATCTATGAGTTTCACCGCTTATATATTTTCTTTCAGTAATTTGTGGTTTAAAGCTGGAAAAATAATTTTTCTGTTTAACAATCCAGGCGGCACGTTTTTTTACCTTCTGTAAGACCTCATCCAGTTCCTTATTGTTTGGAGCTTTTACAATAACTTCCAGATCAGGGTGAACACTTATTTCAAGGGTTTTCCTGCTACTGTATTCAAGGTCAAATTCTATATTATGTGAGCCATAAAGTACGGAATATTTTATTTTATCAATTACAGTCATTATATTGGATACCTGTTTTTTGCTATACTTAGTGATTTTTCAATTATTATATCAATATCATTGTAGCTTAGTTCTATAGTGTGTCTTCCTTTGACACTAAACAAATAATCTTCAATTTCATTAAACATAATATTTTGAACATCTATGTTATTTGTCCAGTCTACAATTCTATTTTTCAATATAATGTCGTCTATTTTTATTCCTATATCTGCGGCAACTTCTTTGGCATTAAAATTATTGCTATTAAATCTGTTTAATATTTCATATGAGACGCCATAGAAAGCCTTAGCAACATCCCTATGCTTTAACCTTATAGGTAAATCATCACCCGTCCTATTTCTAACGTTGTACATAACCTCTCGTACGGCGTTAAGATATTCTTTTTCAATTAATTTTCTTTGAAATTCATCCCTTGCCTGGAAAATTTTCTCTCTAAATCTTCTTATTGTATCTTCAAGCATATCTGAGAATTTTTGATAAAAGACAGGGTCTTCTTCCATTTTCTCAATAATAGTTTTCTTAGTCCTGTGAGCGATTGTATCTGCTCTTGAAGCGTCATTTTTGATCTTTGATACCTCTTCATCAAATTTCTCAGTATCAAAGATGTTCACAAGGTCAGTAATTTGAATAATCTCATCTGATGTAATATAAGTATCGATTAACTTTTGAATTTTAGGCTCATATTCTTTATAGTCAATAGTTTCTGCATAACGCTTTTTCACTGCAACTCTAAGTTTCAAGAAGAACTTTGCGTCATCTTTATACATTTTGATTGTTTTTTCAGGGGTTTCTTCAACAAATTTATATGTAGAAAGTGCTATTTCAAGAGTTTTTATAAAAGATGTAAGCCTTTCATAAAATTTAGTTCTCAGCTCATCATCACCCAACAAAAGCTCATATTCTTCCATATCTCGTTTATTTTTAACTGTTTTAAATATATCCCACAAGTCAGAATATTTTTGAGAGAGGGTTTTTACCTCAGCCATAACGTTTGTCAGGGAGTTTTCAATATCTTTCTCATCAAAATCTTCAAGAGAGCTGTAAGCAGTTAATGCTTTATCAAGTTCACCCAGTAAACCATAATAATCTATGACATAACCAAAGTCTTTACCTTCTTCAAGTCTATTTACTCTTGCTATTGCCTGTAATAAGGTATGATCTCTTAATGAGCGGGCGATATAAAGTATGGTATTTTTTGGTTCATCAAAGCCTGTTAATAGTTTGTCTACAACTATAATTATTTCAGGGTCTTCACTCTTTTTAAAGGAATTAATGACCTGTTTATTATATTCTGATTCACTGCCATACTTCTCTATCATTTTTTTCCAGAATTTCTGGACTAGATCATTGGTTTCATCCTGAACATCATCGTGACCTTCTCTTGTATCAGGCGGAGAAATCAGGACTTCCGTTGATACATCACCAATGCTGTCAATATAGTTTTTGTACTTTATAGCGGCAACCTTTGAAGGGGCAGTTAATTGTGCTTTGAATCCCGTACCTTTCCAGTTTAGTTTATAATGTTCGCTTACATCATAAGCTATTCTTAAAATTTTCTGATCCGCTTCGTTTAAATGGTCAGCGGAACTGTATTTTCTTTTTAAATCTTCTTTTTGTTTTTCTGTTAAAGGTTTTGAGATTATTTCAAACCAGGTATCTATTGGTTTTTCGTTTACTTCCTGAATTGCGTGCCTGCCTTCATAAAGTAGAGGTACAACAGCTTTATCTTCTACAGCATTATCTATTCTATATGGGACACCTATAATTCCACCAAATTTCTCAGCAGTATTCTTGTCTTTCTTCATTAAAGGCGTACCTGTAAAGCCTATATAGCAAGCATTAGGGAATACCTTCCTCATCATTATATGCTTTGTTTTATACTGGCTCCTGTGGCTTTCATCAACCAAGACAAAAATATTTTTACTTTCATTTTTAATGTTTTTCTTGTTTACAGCCGCCATAAATTTATCAATAAGAACGGTAATAATACTTTCCTTATCTTTTTCAATAAGTTCAATTAAATCATTCCCGCTTGTGGCTTTTTCTGGGTTCTTACCGCACTGATGGAACGTCTTATAAATCTGGTCATCCAGATCAACCCTGTCTGTAACAAGAATTATCTTAGGGTCAATAATATTTGACTCTAAGGCTATAGCTTTAGCAAGCATTACCATTGTCAGGGATTTACCGCTACCCTGAGTATGCCACACAACACCACCAAGTCTTCTGCCTTCCTCATCATAATGCTTTATCCTGTCAACGGCATTTTTAACTGCAAAATATTGTTGATAGCGTGCAATCTTTTTAACCCCACAATCAAAAACTATAAACTTATATGACAGCTCAATCAGTCTATCTGGTCGGCATAGAGAATAAAGTAACCTGTCCTGCTCTGTAACCTCTCTACCGTGGTTCTCTATATTGTCAAAATAACCTCTGATATATTTGAATCGGTCTTTAAAAAGTTTATCCTTATGCTCCTCACAAAGTGGTGTATTTATATATTTTTGAACTTCTTCTGTAATATCAGTTTCTTCTTTCCATACAGCCCAGAATTTCTTAGGTGTACCGACAGTACCATATTTAGGACGCATTTCCTGATTAATAATGTTTGTTTCTTTATTCAGGGCAATAAGTAATTGAGGATATATAAAGAACTTTGGTATTTCATCTTCTTTTTGGTTGCGTATATGTTGTGATACAGCCTCTCCTGTAGGGTCTTTTATATCGTGTCTTTTGCATTCAATTACAACAAAGGGAATACCATTAACAAACAGTACAATATCAGGTCTTCTTGTACTGTGGCTTCCTGATTTTTCAACTTCAAATTCTTCTGTTACGTGAAAAATATTATTATCAAAGTTTTTCCAGTCAATATAGTTCAGGTTAAAACTCTTTGTATCACCGTTAATATTCTGCTCAAAGCTCTTGCCAAGAGTGATGAGATCATAAACTTTCTCATTAGTGCGTACCAAACCATCATAAATGAAGTCTTTAAGTGCCTGTAAAGCTCCTTTTATGTTTCCATCAGAGAAATCATACTGGCTACCCTTAAAATTGATTTTATTGATCTTTTTAAGCTGATTTTCCAGTATTCCTTCAAGGATAACATTAGAAGTTTTACCCTGACGTTCCTTCATAGCTTCCTCGGAAGTCAGGTAAATATACCCCAGATTCTGTAATAGCTGTAAAGCTGGAATTTGTGAAATATGATCTTCTTTTAATGATGGTATATTCTGCATAATTTATTCCTCATAACAAAGGTCTGATTTGAGATAATTTTTCTCCCAACAGAGCACGTCTACCATATAACCGCTGATTTGGGTCAGGAATTAATTTTCTTATTTCCGTTTCAGCCATAATAGTTATTGCTTGTGCTTCATAATATCTTACTTTTTGAATAATCGTCTTGGCTGTTTCTAACTTATGTTTTTTCCAATCAGGTGCAAAGTACGATAAATTTAGATCATCCATAAAATTCAGGAAGTATTTTTTTGATTCTGGAATATGAAAAAGCCAATCACAAGCATAAAAATCATAATTAACTATCCATCTTTCAAGGTCATAAGACTCAAAAGGATAATTATTTATTGCATTCCAATATTTAACAAGTCTTATCACTGGTTTAATTAAGAAATTATGTTCTTTATTTTTTTCAGTAAGGCTATTATTAAATGCGTTTGGGTCGGTTGCAATCCAATCATTAAGGTCTGAGACCTTAGCTGGAATATATAATTGCTGATAAAATAAACCGTGTTGTATTATCGCAGGAACCAGCTCAAATTTTATATGGTTGAGTTCCAAAACAATAGTCGGGTTAGATTGATGTATTTGTGAAGCCTGATAGTATTTTTCCACAAACTGTTTAAGTTTATTCAAATATGTCTGTGGCTTATATGAGTTATCGGCAAATACAACCATATAGTCAATATCAGAGTTTACATCCATCGAGCGTGGGAGTATGGTACCGCGAGTATGTGAACCAAATCTAAAATGACTATTAACTTCTGTACCAAAGTGACTTTGCAGGCATTTTTGTAAATACTCAATAGAGCGGTCTATAGATTCTTTTTCATCATCTCTGATAATTGCGTTGTCCACAATTTGTTTTAAATAACTTGATACAGTCATATTACTGCCCCTCCTGTGTTTTATCAGTATGATACTGGGCTTGCCCATCTTCAATATCTTTTTTTGCTTTTAAATATGCTTCTTCTCTTGTAAAAGGGCTATTCTGATTTAATTTGTTACGTTCGTTTGATAGGAACATAATTCTTTGTTTTGCTTCTGCAATTGGCATACCTTCCAGCTCTATAGACTTAAAAATCCGTGTATTATTTCTAATACATAAATACTGATTACCTATAGATTTATGAGCATATGCTTTTTCCTGTGGATTTATAAAGGTTTGTACAGCACCAAGAATAGCCGCAATAATAGCGGAAACTATAGCCCAAGTACAATTTTCCTGTAACATTCCTATACCTGCTACTGTAGTAAAAAATACCATTGAAATACCAAGCCAATAATGGATATTAGACCAGTAATCACTATCATTAAAATGCTTTTTAGCCGAATATTCAGTATCTTCAATAATACGTTTAGCTTCTTTAATAACTTCGTTTAATACTTTTTCTTCATTCATATATACTCCTTTATCCTTCTGATGGACAATTATTGTCAATACATTCACAAAGCGGGGTGCTATTTCTTTCATTCTGGGTTCTACAGGTAAATGATTTATGATTTTCTTGTTTATTACCTTCAAATTTCCTGACTGAATCAACTTTCACCCGTATTTGCCCTGTGAGTAGCTTTTGCATTAAGCCTTTTTTCTGTTCTTTTAGAGAGTCAAACTGTTTATTTAACAGTTTTATTTCTTCATCACAGGCATTTAAAACCGTCGCTATTTTTTGTTGTTCTTCAATTGAAGGCGGGATTCTTAGTAAAGTAGCAAAAAACTCAGTTATACCTATGTTTAATAATCCGTGATTTCTTGCACCTTCTTGGGCAATATTCTGTATTTCTTGGTTCAACAGCCCTGCTTCAAAGTAATGTGCAAAGAAGGAACTACAAATATCATCTGATTTTGAAGCAAAACAAATGTACAGACTTGAAACAACCCCGCTATCGTATTTATCAAGTCTTTTTATTGCACCCATTGGATAGCCTGTCGAATAGCTTTTGTTATAGGCAAATTCACCGTTTTTAATTAAAATATAATTTGATGTATCTTTACTGGCTATTCGTTTTTTATAAAATTCTTCCTGGCTAATAAGACCTTGTTGAGCTGAAATAGTGAGAATATTTGCATTATTTTCAGTATTTTTTCTGGTTATTCTCTCAAATTTATCTTTTAAACTAACTTTAATCCATTTTTGACCCGCAAATTCACCAAATCTAATTTTGCCCATAAGAAGCTGTTGCATAAGAGCTTTTTTAAGCTGGGTTTTAGCAATTATAAGCTCTTCTGTTTTTTCAATAGCCTTATCCCAGCAGAAAAGAGTCTTAGCTATTTTTTGTCTTTCTGATGAGCTTTGAGGATATATTATTTTCAAGTTTTCAACATCTGAACTATTTATAGCAGGATAGTTAGAACCAACTAATAATTTATCTATTTGGTTTAAAATAAAATTACTGTATAAAGTTTGATATATAAAGGTAGAATCATTACTTTTCGCTGGTGTAATTAAAGCAAACCCAGTAGAACAAATAACATCTTGCACCTCAAAGTCAGCCAAAGCAAAGCCTTGGAGGTAAGGTCTTACAGTCGCCATAATCACATCTTTTCTCTTTAAAATTCTTCTAGCTCTTGAAGGAGCATATTTAAATTTTATTTTTTCAACTGGAAAATCAATAACCCCTTGTTTTATAGAAGATAAATCAAGGTATGTGAATTCATATTCTTTGTTAGTATTTTCAGGTAAACTTTTTTCATTGATTTTTGCAATATCCTGTATCTTTTTAATATCCCAATCTCTGGGAATCCAACCAAGTTCAGTCTTTTTATAACCTGCTTTATTTTCAATTTTTTCTGCCGTAACTGTCATTATTCAATCCTTTAGTTGCTACTTAATTGTAAAACCAGCTTTTTTGAATGTCTTTAATATTTCATCTTCGGCAAATTTTGTATATTCTTCACCAATTTTTTCAAGCTCATTACCTACTGCAACATCTCTAATTGATATAAAATCATTCAATTTATCACAATTGGAACATTTGATCATTTCACCTTCTTCTGGCTCATAACCCTCGTGAGGTATTTCAAACTCTGTTGAGCCACAAAAAACACATTCCAGTTTTATTTCGTATTGCTCTTCCATTACATACCTCCTAAAGATTTGGTTATTAACGTATTTGCAGTAGTAGATAAAATTGAAGAAATTACTGGATTATTAAAAAACTTACCTACTAAACTTTTTGCTTCGTTTTTCTCTTTTTCCGTAATATTTGCTTTTTCTATCTCATTTATTAGATTATTTATTGTATTCTCTATATTTTGAGTATTATTGTTTCCTATTTGCAAGCTACTAGCATTGATTGGTCCATTAAACGTAATTTGAGAAGTTTTTTGAGGTTTATAGTTTTTAGCTTTTTCTACTGAATTTGCCCTTGCAAAGCCTTTATTTGTTATTTGAATATCATTATAATCACTACCGCAATACATTTTTTCAATATATTCGTGAGTCATACAGGATTTAATTACAATTTCAAATTCATTATCAGTAATCTCTATAATTTGCTTAAACAATGTAAGATTATTTCCTTCTGGTACTATTTCTTCCTTAACTCCCATATATTCTTCGGTACGGGATAAAGCAAAATTAAATATAGAGGATTTAACTGTATTTCCAGAATTTTCTAAATCATTTTTCATATAAACCAATAAAACATCGATAAGCTCTTCTTTTCTGCTTAAATCCAAATTTATTCTTTCTTTTTCTTTAAATGTCATTATTCCTTAACCTCTTTTTTCTTTGGAGAAACTTTTATTTTGCTAGCTTCAATCTTTTTTGCTTTTTTAACTCTAGTTTCAATGTCTTCAAGTTCTTTTAAATCCTGTTTATCAGCTTCTATAGCTTCTGTTTTACGTCTTTGTGCGTTAAACTCCTCAAAACGCTTGTGAGCTATTTCTTCCGCTTGCTTTTTACTTATACTGCCTGCATTATCAAGAATTTCATAGTCGTTAAATTCCAGGAATTTATCTACTTTATCCTTCCAATCAGACATTTTGAGCTGTCTGCGTCTTTCAGCCTGATCTTCCGCATAATCCAGGAACATTGTTACTAACCTGTCCAGCTTTTTGATTTCATCTTGTATCAGATAATTTTTAGCAATAATAACATCCTGCTTGCGAACCCTTGACCCGTTCCAGCTAGTTAAATTCATATTGGGACTATTAGCGTCTGCACGAGCAGTTATTAACTCCGCCGCAGTATTTCCTGTTACGGCGTATAATAATTTATTTTGAACAGTAGCAAAGAATATATTTGATGTCTTTATATCATCTTTATAATCAACACTCAGAGTAAATAAATCCCTGATCTTTTGATAAAAACGCTTTTCAGAAGCCCGTATCTCACGAATGCGTTCTAATAACTCATCAAAATAATCCCATCCCTGCGGATTTTTTAAGCGTTCATCATCTATTACAAAACCTTTGATTACATATTCTTTCAGTGTCTGTGTTGCCCACTGTCTAAAACGTATTGCAATAGCTGAATTAGTTCTATATCCTACTGCAAGTATTATATCCAAGCTAAAAATCTCTACTGGCTTATCTGAGGAACTAATGTGCATTTTTTGCACATTGCTTTTTTCTTCAACCTCACCATCAGTAAAAATATTTTTAATATGTTTAGAAACAACTGAACGATCAATACCAAATAATTCTGATATTTTTTGCCTGTCAAGCCAGAGATTATTTCCTTTAAGGTTGATTTCTAACTGAACTTTACCATCATCACTTTGATATACCACTATTTCATTATCTGTCATTTGTTTCCAGCTCCATTGTTATTTTAAAATCCTTGATATGCACGTAAAAGGTCTAAACTTTTAATCCAAGCTCTTCAAGATAACCCTGCATTTCCTGACGTACTTGAAGAAGCTCTGATTCAAGTGAATTAATCTGCTTCTGTACATCTGTTATGCTGATTTCACCTTCTTCTTCAAATGTATCTACATAGCGAGGGATATTAAGGTTGTACTCATTATCAACAATTTCCTGATAAGTAGCTTTATAAGAGTATTTATCCCTTGTTTCACCCTTAGTATAAACTTCAACAATATCATTAATGTTCTTATCTGATAGCTTATTCTGGTTTTTACCTGCTTCATACTGACGACTGCCATCAATAAATAGTACATCCTTAGTAGTTTTACCCTTATTAAATATAAGTATTGCCGCTGGAATGCCTGTTCCATAAAAAAGGTTCTGAGGGAGTCCAATAACCGCTTCAAGCAGATTTTCTTCTATAAGCTGTCTTCTAATTTTACCCTCTGAACTTTCCCTGAATAATACACCGTGAGGAACTATAACACCGACTTTGCCTGTACCTTCTGTAGATGTTTCAATCATATGGGTTATAAACGCATAATCAGCCTTGCTCTTTGGAGGTATTCCTCTGTGAAACCTATTATAATCATCTGCTTCTGCTACATCAGCACCCCATTTATCAAGTGAAAAAGGGGGGTTCGAGACAACTATATCAAACTTCATCAATTTATCGTTTTCAAGCAGTTTAGGGTTTCTAAGCGTATCACCCCACTCTATACGCGCATTATCCATCTCGTGCAAGAACATATTCATTTTACACAGTGCCCAGGTACTACCGTTGCTTTCCTGTCCATAGAGTGAAAAATCAGAATTACCTATTTCTCTTGCCACCCTAATTAACAATGAGCCAGAGCCCGCTGTTGGGTCAGAAATTCTATCCCCAGGCTGTGCTTTAAGTAACTTCGCAAGTAAAATAGCCACCTCAGCAGGTGTATAAAACTCCCCGCCTTTTTTACCTGCCCCACTCGCAAAACGAGCTATAAGGTACTCGTATACGTTGCCAATGATGTCATTGTTCCCTATTCTTGATGGTCTTAAATCAAGTTCTTTATCTGCAAAGTCTTCAATAAGGTTTTTCAAGCGGGTATTACGGTCTTTTGTCTCACCAAGGTTGCTCTCAGAATTAAAGTCAATGTTTCTGAATACGTTTTCTAGCTTTGCTTTATTAGCTTCTTCAATTCCATCTAATGCCTGATTGATGATCTCACCAATATTATCTTCATTTCTCATACTGTAAATATAATCAAAGCTACAGTTTTCAGGCAGGGTAAATCTCTCTCTACTCATTCTACGATTGGTACGCTCTTTATCATCACCAAACTCTTCCTTGCATTTTTCCAGCTTTTCCTTCCAGGAATCGCTCAGATATTTAAGAAACAGAAATACAAGAATGTAGTTTTTATACTCTGACGGGTCAACAACACCCCTGAAAGTGTCACAGGCTTTCCATATAGTGCTATTGATCTTCTCTTGTCTAATTTCTTCTTGCGTGGTCATTTTAAACTCCTTATATTAAATATTGATTTTTTCCAATAATACAGCTTCTATAAGCTGTTGTTTCTTTTCCTGTAAGTTTATTGTCAATTCTTTTTCTCTAAGACTAAGGTAGAAAATATGAGCAATTTTCTCTTGCACTTCTAAATCAGGTATTTTAATCTCTAATTCTTTTAAAAACCCTATATTTATTGTTGGTATTGAGGTTCCAGCTCTATTACTTGCAAAATACTTTTGAGCAGGCTTTTGATTGAGATACCAGGTAATGTATTCTGGTAATACTGAGCTATCCTTAACTCTGATTATATAAAACAGACCTGCCGCTATCGTGTTTTCAAGTTTATCCATAACAAGAGCCGCCCCGTTATTAAACCCTCTTGGTGTAAACAACACAGTGCCTTTATCTATCAGATAATCTTCCTTTACATCTTCCAATTTTACCTTCGATAATTCTGATGTATTTAAGGTATAATTATGGATATCCTTCATCTGAGCTATACGGTAATTGCCATCAGAGACATATTCAGGCTTTCTCCTGAACTGATAACCTAATTGAAATTCACAGATTTCTTGTAATTTACATACTTTGATATTTGACACTTAACTTTGACACTCCTTGATAATTTTTGATGATGTTCTTACTTTACTGCATAACTTTATAAAATGCAAGTAATTTTTGGTGATGTTTTTTATTTACTGTAATTTTTAAGTTAATAGCACCTCGCCAGAAAACAGGCAGGACTTGTATAAAGTCTTTTCAGAATTAGTTTTATATAACTTTACATATATATTTATAGGTTTTATACGTTTTTAAAATCTATCCCTATTTTAAGGACTGAAATCAAAAGTAAAACAGAAAATTAATATGGAATGGTATCAAAAACAAGAATGGAGAGAATACTCAAGGAAAGTATGGTAGACATCATATGAGCAGGTATTAACAGATGGAGACCTTGATGAGGTTATAATAAATACAGTGAACTTTTTTATAACGTTAATGAGGTTTGACACAAACCAGAAAACAAAAATTTTAGCTGAATCAGATGTCTTTTGTAGTGACTGCAATATAAAAATTCAGAAAGCATCTAATTTCTTTAGAGATAAAAATAAGAATTATTGCTCAGAGTGTTTTATAAAGAAATATTAAGAAACTCTAGGGGGCACTTTATGGACAGGTTTTCAAAATATTATCCTTAAACAAGATTTAACACACAGTAATATAGTTCTTAAAATCAGATATTATCCAATTGTGCCAAACCTAAGGCATACTTATTAATCTATATGCTTTTTGAATGGTTTATTACAGGCTGGAATTATGCTACAATGTATTAATATGGTTAGGTTTAACAAGAAATAAGATTATTAATCTTAACAATGAAAGGGGGTAGCCCCTATGAAATCAAAGTATGACCCAAATTACCATCCAATAATGGCGGCTGGATATGCTATGGATGGTTTAATTGATGAGGAAATAGCTGGAAAGTTAGGTATAGCTACTTCAACATTATATGAATGGAAAAAGAAGTATCCAGAGTTCTCAGAGTCCATAAAAAAGAGTAAAAAAGTGGTTGATTATCAAGCTGAGCAGAGACTCTTTTCTAGAGTAATGGGATATGACTATGAAGAGGTTCAAACAGAGATACTTGCTATAAAGACCATAACAAAAGACGGAGAAACCATAGAGCAACACCCAATAAAGATAAAAAAGATTAAAAAACATATACCGCCTGATGTAGCCGCCTGTTTTATATGGTTAAAAAATCGCAAGAAGAACAAGTGGAGGGATAATCCTGATTTTAATACTGACTACACAAGGAACCCATTACAAAAAGCAGAGGATAGCTTACAGAATGACGAACGCCTTAGTAACTACGAACAATTTCCAATTACGTACATAGACACAAGTACTAATGAGGAAGATAAATTATTCGCTTAACCTGTGAGAAATCACTCAATTCAATATCTTAATCAAGAGTTTATAGAGATAAAAATTAAATCAAAAGAAACCTATAATAATCTTATTTATTAGTATAAAGCAACTCACTCTATGAGTTGCTTTATACTGTATTAATTATTTCTTACAGATTCTTCTTGATTCTTGTATATTCTTACATATTCTTATAATTATTTTTATTTAAAAATTATTTCTTGAAGATGAATTATAATAGCCCATTGACCGTCTGTCTAGCTCAAGACTATTGATATAATGCTTAATTACCCCTATTGGAATTTCTGGCAGGATGTGAGTCCTTAAATAATCCTCTTCACATTCTTCTTCTCGTTCATAAAATTCTCCTGGGGGTTCTCTCATAATTTTAGCAACTTTCTCATAAATTTCATTATGGGTATTAACTAACCAACACCAAAAATCCAATTTATTGATTAGTTCTATATATTCACTTTTTCTAATGTCATCATAATGAAAAAAGTCATATTTAGTTTGATATACTTCTTTATTATTGCTAAGAAACTCTATATAGTCAGGTGTTTTTACTAAAAACTGGGAGGTAGGTCTTAGTATCCATATAACTTTTACATTTTTCTGTTCAGGCTGAACAAAATAATATTTATCTTTTGAATTTTCACCCTTAAAACCAATTGTTCCTTTAAATATTTCTTCTTTTAACCTGATAATATCCTCATCATCTTGATCTATCTTTAAGAAATGCCACTATAAATAGAGAATTAGAAATTCTTAGTAAAATGTTTTCTATCGCTGTTGATAATGGCTGGATAGAGCAAAACCCCTGTTCAAAAATCAAACCACTAAAAGAGGATAATATCATAGAGCGGCACTTACAAAAAGATGAAGAACTAAGACTATTAAATGCCTGTACAGGAGCCTATGAATATATGAAAGCAATTCTTATTTGTGCTATTCATACTGGGTGCAGAAAAGGGGAAATCCTTAATCTAAAATGGGAAAATATTGACCTGCAAAACAGGTACATTACTCTTACAGAAACAAAAAGCGGCAAGAAACGTGATATTCCTATTAGCTATACACTTCTTAAAGAATTGGAATCACTTGAAATAAATAAAAAATCTAACTATGTCTTTGCTAATCCTGAATCAGGCGAACCTTATTATGATATTAAAAGACCTTTTAAGGCAATTCTTGAAAGAGCTGAAATTGAAGAATTGAGATTTCACGACCTTCGCCATACTGCCGCTACAAGAATGGTAGCTTCTGGTACAGATATTGTCACAGTACAGGATATATTAGGTCATCAAGACTTGAAGACAACATCAAGATACTCTCATCCTGATAAAGAACGTAAGTTTAAAGCAGTAGAAGCTCTGGATAAATATAATGAATTATTAAATGTGTCTTCTTAAATGGTTCTACTCAACTAAATTCTACTGAATCTGATCTCTTATTACAGTGATCTATCCTGTTCTTTTAACCTGCAAGTCGTCAAAATCTCGTCAAAGATAAAAATCGCTGTATTGAAAAAATCGCCGAAACCCTTGCAAATAAAAAATGGCATAGACTGGACTCGAACCAGTGACCGCGCGGGTATGAGCCACGTGCTCTACCAACTGAGCTACTATGCCATTACAACATAAATATTATTCAACACTTATGGAAAAATATCAAGCTTAAAGATTGCTTATACTATTAATAAGGGTGCGATAAAAAATTCATAGCCTGCCAAGAAAACGCACAGCCTTTTATTCTCGCATAATATTATGTCTACTGGAATGATCGTTAACCTGAGAATGTGGCTTAGCCACTGAAGTACTATAGATTTTTTATTCTGTTATCAGGACTTACGATACTGGTAATTCTAAGACCAAAGTTATCTTCAATAACTACAACTTCACCTTTTGCAATTAATTTTCCATTTGCATAAAGTTCTACTGGTTCTCCCGCAACTTTATCTAACTCAATAATTGATCCTCTGGTTAATTCCAGAACTTTCTTAATAGCAAGTTCTGATCTGCCAAGCTCAACGGTTAATTTGAGTTTAACATCCATGAGTAAATCAAGATTTTTGCCGGTTTCACCAAAGGAATTCAGGTCATTAAAAGCTGCAAATTGCACCGGTTGAACCGTTACAGGTCTTTCTGATGAACCTATTTCATGGGAGACTGAAGATGACATACCTGCTGCTGCAGTTTGAACAGAATCAGTCTGAGTACTGCCGCTTACTGAACTTGCAACATTCTCAATCATGCTGTTCATTAGGCTCATAAGCTTTTCAACCTGATCTTTAGCAGCATCAAGGGATATTACCTGTATCATTTCACTATTAATCAGATCGCCAACTTTTAAATCAAAAGCTATTGCAATAATCGGTCCTTTAAGAACATCTGTTGCCAATTCCGGTTTTTCGTCTGTTTGCTGATATTTTACAGTTGGAGCAGAAATTTCAATACTTGTATTAAACATTGAAGACAATGCTGTGGCAGAAGTTCCCATCATCTGATTCATAGCTTCTCCGACAGCACTCAGTTGCAATTCACCAATTTCAGGTTTTTTTACAATTCCATCTCCACCCATCATTAAATCTGCAATTATTGCTGTATCCTGAGCAGCTAAAATCAGAACTGAAGTACCTTGAAGACCTGTTGTATAATCAATTTCTATAAATACAGATTCCTTTAGCGATTTGCATACTTCTTCTATGCCAGCATATTCTTTTACTCGCGGAGTTGTAACCTCAACTTTATTTCCTAATAACATAGAAAGAGTAGTTGCAGCTGATCCCATGGAAATATTGCCTATTTCTCCAATAGTATCAACTTCTTTCGTAGTTAAATACTTAAAATCGTTTCCAGAAACTTCTTCCGGAGAATCCTGATTCCCAGAATTTCCTGTAAGCATATTATCTATGTCTTCTTGAGATAATTTTTCGCTCATAACTACTCCAATTCGTTTTATCTTCTTATGTTTTTAGTCATCATAGTCATTTTCATCTACTATATCTGTGACACTAACAGCCACTCTGCCATTATGAGTTCCTGGTCTGGCCAAAAATTTCGGTATATCGTTGACTTTAACAACAAGATTATCTCTTACCAGATTATCCAATCTTAAAACATCACCTATTTTTAAATCGAATAAATCTTTAACTGTAATATCAACGCCACCTAGTATTACATTAACATGCATATTGGTAACACCTAATCTGGAAAGAATTTTTTGTTTATCCTCAGCAGTACTGATCATACCTTTTGTCTGGAAGATATGCTGTGCACTTAATTGACTAAGTACACTCTCTAAAACAGGATAAGGGAAACATACACTCATTAGTCCTGAATGTCTTCCCGCTATCTGAATCTCTAGAGTAACCAGAGCAACAATTTCTCCGGGACTTGTTATTTGTATCAATGTATAATTGCTATCTATTCCAACTACAGCCCCTTGAGCTGGAAGTACCGTTTTCCATGCTTCTTCAAGAGTTTTTGTAATTTTATCAAGCACTCTTCTTGATAGAGCTTCTTCTATATCGGTTAATTCTCTGGCTTTTGTCTCACTAACTCCTGTACCGCCAAGCATTCTATCAACAATACTTGATGTAACCTCATGGCTCATTCCAAGCAGAACTTGTCCAGGCAATGGATTTAATTCAAGAATACCTATTGTTATAGGATTAGGCATAGAACGGGCAAATTCATCATAAGTCAGCTGATCGACAGACACGACATCTATATCAATATGCATTCTTAAGTATGCAGTTAAAATAAGAGCTAATTGTCTTGAAAATTCTTTATGAATATCATGTAACGCCCTTAAATGATCTTTGGAGAATTTATCAGGACGTCTGAAATTATAGAGTTTATATCCCTTTTTATCCTCATCAGAAGACATGTTTTCCACCATAGAAGTATCCTGCAAGACAATATTATCCTGCCTTCTAATTTCTTCTGTTGATTCTAATCCAACAGCAAGAGAAGATAACAGATTATCTATTTCTGATTGTGATAGAATATCGGGATCAGACATTCAAGATTCTCCTACTGTATAATAAAGTTACCAAAACTAACTCGTAGAACTTCTCTTTCCCCAGCAAATATTGCATTAACAGCCTCTTTAAGCTGTTCTTTAGCAAGCTCCTTGCCGGCTATACTAGATAATTCTTCAGCAGTTTTAGCAGATAAAGTTGAGATAACAGCATCTCTAATGGCAGGTTTAAACTGATTCATTTCAGCTTCTATCTGTTTTAGTGGATCTACCGCACCTCCACCACCATGACCACCGCCTCCACTAGGAGCAGCATGAGGATCAGGATCATTTTCGGTTCTGGTTAATTCAAGTGCTACGTTAACTTTTAAATATCTTCTAGCTCTTGGATCGCTAAGGTTAAGAATAAATTCACCGAGATCAAGGATTAAACCACGTTCTGGCCCTTCAGCTTCCTCAGCTTCTTCTCCTTCACCTCCAATTGCAGCAATTTTTTCTGCCATATGATCCATATTACTTTTAACCACAAAATAATTACTGGCTACAAAAACCACGCAAATCAATATGGTTGTAACTGTATTAATAAGAATAAGTTTCATTTCTCCAAGGCCTTCAGTATTTGCTTTACCACCTTCAGGAGGAACTTTCACTTCTGCTTTTGGTTTTATTCCTTTTGGTTGTGTTGGTTGCGCCATATTATCACTCCAATTATCTCTTTATATTGCTTTCTGGTTCAAATATCTTAGTTGCAGAACTAAGTATAACTATATCCACTCTACGGTTAATACTTTGATTATCCTCTAATACACTTTCTTTTAGTGGCATATATTCTCCATACCCGACTGCGCTGAATTTTTGCGGATTAATATTATGCTGGTTAATAAGATATTTTATGATATTTGTAGCCCTTGCTGTTGATAGCTCCCAATTAGATGGAAACCTTGGTGTATTAATTGGTTGACTGTCAGTATGTCCTTCTATTCTTATAGAATTTGGGATTTCCCTTAAAATACCAGCTAATTTATCCAATGTAACTTGGGCATTATCTTTTATTATATCAGAACCCGGATCAAATAGAACCGTATCTTTTAATCTAATTATTAACCCTCTTGTTTCTCTGCTTACTGATATTTCTCCTATGTTACCTAAATTTTTCTCAATTAAATTCTCTATATTTTTAAATTCAACAGCATCTTTGTTAATACTTGACTCAATACTTTTAATTTGAGTTTTTAGAGAGTTTATTTCAACTTTTTGATCTGATATATCGACATTTTGCATTTCAACTCTAGCTTCTGTTGTACTAAAAGTTTTCAATAAACTTCTTTTTTCTTCTAAAATTTTAGTTTTTTGGGGATTATTTATTGTTTTTTGCTGAACTACAGGAATTTCAAAAGCTTTATCCATTGAATCTGAAAAATCTTTAACATTATTTATATCTATTTGAGAAAGAGCATACATAACCATAAACAGGGCTAAAAGCATCGTAATAAAATCTGCATACGATACAATCCAGCGGTTTATATAATCCTGAGTATTAGAATATAGCTCTTTATTCATTTCCCTCCCTGAAAATCCTTCCTTCTATACTCAGACAGACTCATTAATTTCAGTTAAAAAATGATCCTGCTTAAGGGTAAAACTTAGGAAAGTCAAAAGCTTTTCTTCGATAATAGCAGGATTCTCACCTAATTGAATAGAGATTAATCCTTGAACTATCATTTCTTTAAGCATTATTTCTTCTCTAAGTCTCATTTTTAACTTACCTGCAATTGGTAAGAATATCAGATTCGCTAATCCTACCCCATACAAGGTTGCAACAAAAGCTGTAGCTATTCCATGCCCTAATTGAGAAGGATCCTCGAGATTTCCCATAACTTGAATCAAACCTAACACAGCGCCTACAATCCCAAAAGTAGGAGCAAACCCGCCAAATGCCTCGAAGATTCTTGAGCTCTGTACTCCATGTTCTTCTTCAAGGCTAACTTCTGTTGTTAAAATATCATGAAGTAATTGAGGATTGTTAGTATCAATGGCTAATTGAACACCTCTTCTCAGAAAATTATTTTCTATCTGAGGGACTATATTTTGCAGGGCTAATACTCCATCTTGCCTTGCCAGCCTTGCTATTTCCATTAATTGCGCAACTACTCTTAAGGTATCTTCCTGATCATTAACAAATACTTTTCTAATAGACCTGAAAGCAGCCATTATTGAAGGCAGTGAAAAATTTAAACACACTGCTCCAAAAGTCCCGCCAATAACAACCAGAGCAGCAGAAGGCTGTAAAATCGTCAAAAACGAGTTAGACTCTATAGCCTGAGCCCCTAAAATGGCAGTAACCCCTATTATTATACCTATTATACTTGCTATATCCACTCTTATTCCGTCCCCAATATTTTCTGAAACTACTATCCCAAGTCAATTAAATAAACAAATACTTATATTTAAGAGTAACAATTACTCATAATTAGAATACTTTCACATGTCAATTCTTATCATCCACTAAAAAAAGTATTTAAAGCCTCTAAAAAGAGGCTTTAAAATTTGGGTAGTATTATATTTAATTCTGATAATTTTAACCAATATCCAATTGAAGCAAAAGTTTCAGTGATGAGCATCACCAAAACATTTTAATGTTTTTACCATTTGGTATTTATTTTATCCCACTTTCTCAGATCAGGGATTCCGGGTTGGTTTATATACCAGTTCCATAATTTAATTAAACTTTTCTTCACTGTTTCTTGAATTTCTACTTTTTCTACAATTTTAGAAGCAGAATTTATAGCCTTTTCCGGGACATTTAATTGAGCAACTTTTGAAGGAATATATGTTGGAAGTTTAGTAATAATCATATTTATCTCTTATATTTTTCATGATATATAAAACTTCTAAAAAATTTTATTGCTATTTTTTTTAACAATATTCTCTATACTGGTAGTTAAATAAGAACAAATTTTTTATAGTATTCTTATCTTATGATCAAAGAAATTGAAGAAAAAATTCAAAATTTCTTAGAGAAGTACAATCTTCTTAATCCAGAAAATACTCTACTGGTAGCCTTTTCTGGTGGAATAGATTCTCTTTGCCTAATAGATGTGTTATTTAAACTCTCAAAACAGTATAATTTTCAGTTGATTGCTGCTCATCTCAATCATAATTGGCGTGGACTCGAATCCAGTATGGAAGAAGAAAGAGCTAAAGAGTACTCTATAGCCAGGAACATAACTTTTTACAGTGAAACACTTCCTGAAAATCTTCCTCATACAGAACTGGAAGCAAGAAATCAAAGATACGAGTTTTTCAACAGGGCTTCTAAAAAATTCAACGCTACAGCGATACTTACAGGACATACATTAACAGATCAGGTTGAAACTGTTTTATATAGAATCATTAAAGGAACAGGAACTATTGGACTAAAAGGAATTCCTGAAGTAAGATATCAGGATAATTTACCACCTATTTACAGGCCAATATTAACTATAACCAGAGATGGAACTCTTAAATACTGCGAAGAAAACAACCTTACCCCAAACATTGATACAAGTAATTTTAAAGAAGAATTTCTAAGGAATCGCATCAGATTAAGCTTGATTCCTGAATTAAAAACATATAACTCAAACATAGAAGAAGCAATATTAAGACTTTCAAAAGTATCAACAGATGCAGAAGAGTTGATCAATGAATATCTGGATCAAATAAAACCTGCAGTATATATAAAAGAGGATGAAATAAACACTCAAACTTTCATAAAATTCTCTCCCCCTGCTAAAAAAAGAATTATCCTGGACTTTCTTTATTCCAAAGGCATTGAATATGATTTTGAGAAAATTGATGAAGTTTTAAGCTTTATTGGAGAAAGTTCTAAGTTAAAATCAGGTAATACCCTCTCACTTACAAAAGATTGCTGGCTTTTTGTTTCCTGTGAAATAATTAAATTGATTCACTCAATCAGAGCTGACGTGATAAAATCATCTGTATTAGTTAACTTGAACGGAGAAACTTATCATCCGGAATTAAATAAAACCCTGAAAATAATTCCATGGGAAAAGCAAACAAAGCCTGATAGTTACCCTCCAGAAGCATCAAACACAGCTTATGTTGATTTAGGTAACATACAGGCGCCTCTTTATTTCAGAACCCGCAAAGAAGGCGACACAATTCAGCCTTTTGGCATGCCGGGAACAATGAAACTAAAAAAATATCTTATTAATAAAGGAGTTCCAGAATTTGAAAGAGATAAATTACCTGTTTTAGCTGTTAATTCAGAAGTCTTATGGATAACAGGCGTCGGAATAAGTGAAAAAATAAAAGTCAAAAATATACCAACACATATACTGGAAGTTAAGTAATAGAACCCTATTAAAGGAAGATTTGAGGTTAATATAAATGACAATTCTAGACAGAACTCAGGATCAATTAGCAACATTAATAAGTGAAGAACAGATACAACAGAGAATTAAAGAATTAGCGCACGAAATAAACATTGAATTTGCCGGCACACAGGAATTAGTGGTTGTTGGAGTTTTATGCGGCTCAATTCTTTTTCTATCTGATCTTGTTAAGCATTTAAATATACCGGTACAACTAGAATTTATAAGACTTTCAAGTTATGGAACAGAACAAACCTCTTCCGGTGAAGTAAAACCTGTTGATCTGACACTACCAAGTCTTGAAGGTAAAAATGTTTTAATAGTAGAAGATATCGTAGATACAGGATTAACAGCTACATTCCTGTTAGATTATATCAAAATCCAGCATAAAGCTGGTAAAATCAGATTTGTAACTCTGTTAAGCAAACTCTGCTCAAGAGTAAAACCGGTAAAAGTTGATTTCACAGGTTTTGAAATTGACGATAAATTCGTAGTCGGATATGGCCTAGACTACAAAGGCTTCTACAGAAATCTTCCATATGTAGGTTATTTTCCTCAATAGTGCCAAATCGCTGGAATAATTGAGAGTAGGATGGGTCTTCGACCCAAAAAATCTAAAATGAGTAAATATGATTTTACTGCAGTATTAATAGTTCCAACAGGAGTAGGTGCTTCTATTGGAGGATATGCCGGTGATGCATCATCGGTAGTTAACCTAATATCGAAAGTATGCCCTGTTATAACAAACCCAAATACAGTTAATGCTGCTGCTTTTTCAGGTATTAATGAGAATATTTTATACACTGAGGGCTTTGCTATAGATTCTTTCTTTAAAAGAGAAATAGCTCTAAGACCTCCCAAACACAATAAAATAGGAGTTATCTTCGATAAATCCATTCCAAAACCTGTTTTAAATGTCCATATAAATACAATGAATGCTGTAAAAACAGTTTATGGAATAGATACTTCTGACTGGATACAAACAGAAAAAGAAGTTGGTGTAGAATTTTCAATATCAGATAGCGGTATTTCAACGGGAAATATTAAAAACCCCGATACTTTGATCAATGCAGCTAAATCATTAGTTGACAAAGGATCAGAAGCTCTTGCTGTAGTATGCTATTTTGAAGAACCTGAAGATACTGAGTATTCTCAGGGAATCGGAGTTGATCCGGTTGGTGGGGTTGAAGCAGTAATTTCTCATATATTAACAAGAGAATTTAAAATCCCTGTAGCCCATGCCCCTGCTTTTGGAGAAAGCTGCCTTAAAATTCAGACAGAAATTGTTGACCCAAGAGCAGCAGCAGAATATATTACCCCAACATTTCTCCCCTGTATATTACTAGGTCTACATAATGCTCCAAAATTAATAGATATAAAAGAAGCTAATCAAGACGACATTACCTTAAACTCAATAAAAGCACTAATAATGCCTTATAATTGTCTTGGAAGCATCCCTGTACTAAAAGCTATAGAAAATAATATTCCTGTTTTGGCAGTAAAAGAAAATAAAACCATTCTTCATATAACAGCAAAATCACTTAATATAGAAAACAAAGTTATTGAAGTAAAAAACTACTCAGAAGCAGTAGAGTATTTACATACTCTAAAAGAATATATCTCCAAACAATGATCATTACAATTAATTAAACATCCAAACAAGCGTATTTTTATGATTTTTCTTTTGTTTTAGGCCCGCCATATTTATTGTATGCCTTCATAATTTCATCAGGATAGTTATTTCCATCTATAATCCCTGCAAAAACTTCTGCCACAAAATCACGAATGTTTCTTGTTGCATATGAACTAACTTTTTGAGTAACCAACATACTTAAATCCGATGGTAACTTATTTAATTCCGGGAACAGCAAGCTTTCCTTTTGTGATATATATTTATCGGGATTTTCCTTATAGTGTAAATAATGACCCATTTCATGATTTAGTACGTGATTAGAACTACTTGAACTGCAAATATTATTTTTAAAGTGATCTTTTAGAATTTTATCAATATCTTCCCATTTAAAACCTGGATTCAAGTAGATATTTTTAGGGTTTTCATACACAAAACACCCTGGACTTCTTTTCCCTTCACCTACAAACTGAGTATGATCCGAAATAACATTTGGAGGTAACTCATATCCTAATTTTTTTAAATTACATAAAGAATTTATAGTCTTATTAGCAAGAGCCAAATAATTTTTTTCTCTATCTGCCTGTCTTTTACTTTTAATTTTGTCTAATTTCTCTTTACTTTTAAGAAAATCAAATAAATTTTTCTTTTTATCAAAAGCTTCATCTCTTACTTGTAAGTTTACTCCCAGTTTTGTCTTTGAATATTTCTCTACTGCTTCCACACTGGAAAAATTTAATAAACTATTATTAATTACGAATATATCTTGATTTGAAGCATTATTGATTTGATATTGCTTAGAATCAATAGAGAAATTTACATCTTTAACTCTGTTAATCGCTTGAAAATTTATTTGATTAATATTAATTTTATTAATCATTAAAAAATCCCTTTATTTTAAAATCTTTATTTATCAAAACAAAGGGATTTCTTAAATTGCTGAATTTTGTAAAATCTAACATTTTTATGAAATTACATATTGATTACGACTCTCCTATAGGCTTTCTTAAATTCGGGCATGGCCTCGAAGGACGCAACTGTTCCTCAGAAGTCGGACAAGGCTGTTCTTTTACAGGATCTGGTGTGGATGGCTTTTTCTCCTGATTAGGTACTGGTTTTACTACCGGTTTTTGTGTCGGCACACATGGAACAGGAGATGCAGGTACTGCCTTTACCGGACAAGGCCTTACTATTTTATCCTGATCTTCACCATCAAGGTATTGTTCTAATTGTTCACACTCTTCAAGGGCTGCTCCCGGTTTTCCAAATAATAACCTGAGCAACAGAAAACGTTTACTCAGTAATTCGCTAGTGCCTTCAGCAAGACAGTCTACTTGTTTAGCAGCTTGATTATGACTTTCTATAGCCTGATTAGTATTCATAATTGTCCTAATAATTAAGCCTCTAGTATCACTATCAATTTCTGCTTCTCCAAATCTACTTATAACTTGTTCTGTTTTGCCAAACACATCCTGTGCTCGGCCAAAAGTTCTTGTAGCTTCATAAAAAGCAGCGCTTGTATTTGGAATCAAGCCTGTTTGTTTTACATCAGAATAAATATCACCTGTATAGCAGTTAAGGTTGGTAACAAAACTATCCATGCTTTCTAATAACGAGTTAACGTTACTTATTGTATCAACGAGGCCAAGCCCAGCACCAAGCCCGGCTGCACCACCTATATCAAAACCTTCAATAGCGGTTTCTGCTTTGCCTAGTAATCTTCCTATCCCTCCAAAAGTACTTTTGATACCTTGTTGAATATCTGCATCAGCTAAAAGTTCATTTAAACTTCTTGTAAACTGACTAATATTAGTTGCCGTTTCTTTTATATTACTTTTAATTTCAGGATCACCCATCAGTGTTTCAACACCCTGTGCTGCCTCAGATATAGCAGCTAAAGTATCTCTTATATCTCCTTTAAGTTGAGGATCTCCGACGAAACTGTTAACATTTTCTGCAATTTCACTTATATCAGTCGCTGCTTTTGATCCTTGTTTAAAGAAATTGTTTATTTCTCCTTTATTTGCCTGTAATAGAGTCTGTAATGTAACAGACATTGCATTAGCATTCTTCATTGTCTGCTCCAAATTTGTTATGATTCTATCCAGTCTTCCGCTTTTTACTTGTCTTTCAAAGAAATCCTGAAGATCCTCAATACCAAAAGGAGTTCGTCCTTCTATGCAGCTTCCATCTACTAGACAAACATCAGCAGGTCTTTGAGGATAGTTTATACTGATATATTTCTGCCCTGTAATCCCTTCTTGCCTGACCTGTGCATAAACGTTCTGAGGCAGCTTTAAGTCTTTTTCATATATATCTATATAAATCATTGTATATCTATAATTTTCAGAAAAACCAACTTTAGATATTTCACCAATGTTTACACCCTGATAATAAACAGGCAATCCTGAAGAGACAGGCCCGGGATCCGAAAACCTTGCACATACAGACATTGCAGGAGTAACTGCAAAATATCTAAGCCATAATATGCTGAAAATTAATAAAGCTAAAGTTAATATTATAAATATACCTGCTTTAAGTTCGGCTCCTTTTTTCTCTGTTTCCTTAGGCATATATTAATACTCCTCTAATTCATCTTGCTTCTATCTGGATATTGTTTTATTAAAAACTATTGATTTTCTTCTTCATATTGTTTTCTGCAAGCTTCTAAGGTTTTTCTTTCCCTAAAACTACAGGGGTAAGGTGATTTTTCTGTTTTAAATTCTTGGTTTGTTCCCTGCCAGACAATATGTCCGTTATCTAAAATAAAAACTCTCTCTGAAATATGTTTAATGGTATCAATATCATGGGTTACTATTATTGAAGTTACACCTATTTGATCTCTTAATTCGACCATATCTTCTTCAAGTTTATATGCTGTAGCCGGGTCTAATCCTGTGCTGGGTTCGTCATATAACAAAATCCCCGGATGCAAAGCCAATGCTCTGGCTATGCTTATTCTTTTTTGCATACCTCCGGACAATTCCCCCGGATACATTTCCGCGGTATGTTGAAGTTTTACTATTTGTAATGCCTCATCAACTCTTTTATCAATTTCATCCGAACTTAAATCAGTAGTTTCCTGAAGAGATAAAGCTATGTTTTTCCAGATTGTCATTGAATTAAAAAGAGCAGCATACTGAAAAGCCATACCAATTCGTTCAGACCTGATAATAATCTCTCCTGCATCAGGTTCAATAAGCCCTGTAATTAACTTTAAAATAGTACTTTTACCTGAACCTGAAGGGCCTGCAATAGATACTATTTCCCCTGGATAAATCTCTAAAGATAGATCTTCAAGCACTTTCTTTTTACCAAAAGCGAGATCTACGTTTTTAAAGCTTATTATAGATTGTTCCTGATTTTTTGCCATTTATACTCCAAAAAATATTGATGTAATAAGGTAATTAAAAGTAAAAATCATAATTATGCTCCATACAACAGTTTTTGTAGCGGCAGTACCAACAGCCTCAGCACCACCCCGAACCTGTAAACCTGTTGTTGTAGCAATAATAGCTATAATACCTCCAAACACACTTGCTTTTATCATCATTACAAAAGTATCAGTTATTTCAACAAACATTCTTACAGAGTCCAAATAAATTGAATAACTTAAATCCACAACAACATTAGCTAATATCATGCCGGAAAGAATAGATAATAAAGCAGCAAGTATTGTTAACAGCGGGCCTACTATAGCGGCTGCAATAAGTCTCGGAACCAATAGATATTTAATAGGATTAATTCCTAATACTTCTAATGCATCTACTTGCTCTGATGCTTTCATACTGCCAATTTCTGCTGTTATTGCAGCACCAACTCTTCCGGCTACAACAATAGCTGTTATAACAGGAGCCAGCTCTCTAACTACAGCAACGCCAATAAGGCCACCTATAAAGTATTCAGCTCCAAAGTTTCTCATCTCTTTAGCTAACTGTGTAGTCATAGCAAGACCAATGAAAATAGCTGTTATACTAACAATAAATAATGATCCGATACCGGCTTTATCTATCTGAATAGCAGTATTTCCAATATCTACTTTACCTTTAATGATATATTTAATAGACTGAACAAAGTTAATACCAGCCTGCCCAATATCCATAATTATTTGTTTAGCAAATACCATAGTGAGCCTCTTTAAATTGCATTTTTACAGTTGTGTTTTAACCTGATGAAAAACAGGTCTATCTATGATCAATCCCGGTTGATTCAGATTATTCTGCCTTATATAAGCATCAACATGTCTTACTCTGTCTTCACTGGTAGGATGACTCGCGGTAAAGTTGGAAAGAAACCCTCTTCTCTCAATTTCTTGCAAAGATTGCAAAAGCCTTACCATGCCATAAGGAGAATAGCCTGATCTGGCTAGTATTATAGTACCGATTTCATCTGCCTGAGTTTCTTCTCTCTGAGAGAATCTTTGCAGGACAATAAATTGTGCCAAACGTGGAACAACTGCCTGTGGATTATAATTCAATAATCTTCCAAGATAATCAAAACTTAAATCAAGACCAAGCTCGGTTAAAGCCAGTTCCACATGATGCCTGGCAACGATATGAGCAATTTCATGCGCCAGAACAGCTGCTAATTCACTCTCGGTTCCAAGAAAATTAAGCATGCCGGTTGTTATATAAATATATCCACCAGGAGAAGCAAAGGCATTTATGTTTGGATCTCTAATAACAATAAAATTAAATGGTATATCGGGCCTTCCGGAGTTACGGGCTAAAGCTTGGCCTAAAGAACTGACATAAGTTTGTACGGTTTGATTATTCAAAACATTTCTTGTTCTTAAAATCTCCTCATTTACCTGTAATCCAAGATTATTATCAGGGTTTACCGTTATATTTGCTTGTGAAAACACAGGACAAGATTGTAGAAAAAAAACAGAAAAACAGCATATTAAAAATATTGATAACAGGCGAATTCTTTTCATCTTTTCACCTCTTTAATCCCCGTAATTTTAAAACCATTCCTTGTTAACAGGCGTTAATTTTTAAACAGTATTACACGAAAACCAAGCTGGTATATTCACCACATGTACTTAACCCTTCCAAAAATATTTTAGATATACACTGATTAAAAATCCCTGAAAATTTTCCTAAAATTCCATAAGGGCTTAATTAAATTTACTTATTAATTGCTTTTTCGGTTTAATATAGTGCACTTTTGTCGGATGAACATGCAAAAAACTTATCTTATTATATTTTTATATTGATAAAAAAGCAGTTCATAAAGTTTAAGCATATCAAATTGGTACAACCAACACAGAATAAATTAAGGAGGGATAGATAATGACATGGGCTAGATGGGCAAACGTAATCCTAGGTATATGGCTTATTTTAAGTCCTTTCATCTTAGGATTTGTTACAGATCAAGCTACCTGGAATAACATACTAGTTGGATTCCTGGTATTAGTATTCGCATTTGTAACAAGAAGCACAATGTCAACAGCAAGAGGCACAACCTAAGGTTATTTACCGACCAAAGAGAGTGAATCTATATAGATTCCCTCTCTTTTACTTTTATTCATAAAAATCATTTAAGGCTATGGTCAATCTTAAAAAAGTATGAAAGAATATAGATTAATGCTCCTTGCAGATCGTTTCGTTTTGATCCTACAATTTCAATAAGAGGGAGTTCTATCTCTAAGAATGATGACGTAAACCTAACGCGTATTAGGAAACGGTAAATTATTCGGGGGGACCCCCACCTGTGTGAGGAACATGGGTATCAAAACATCGGTCTCTTGGGGCATTTCCTATGCTTTGTGGCAGGGTCACTTATTTATGTCACTAATCATTCCAAAGAACTTAATTATATGCCTTTGGTATTTAAGTTAAGTGATATTATCACCTGCTTTTTAATAAAATTTAAAATACGCTTTAGAATTTGATATTTGATCAACTTTCTATGATAACATTGTTAAAATGGAAAATTTATTTAAAATACAAGCTAAAAACCTTAATGAAACCGATAAAATCGGGGTTGCTATTGCAGGGGCGATTCAGAATCAAGGCGGATTAATTTGCCTGTATGGAGATATTGGCTCCGGCAAAACTACTTTAGTAAAATCAATCGCTAAAAGTTTAGGGGTGCAAGAAAAAGTCACCAGTCCAAGTTTTGTTATTTTAAATGAATACCATACAGGAAAAATAAGCCTTTATCATTTTGATCTGTACAGACTTGAAAAAGAAGGAATACAGACTATTCTTGATGAATTAAGAGAGTACACAGAAGCACAAAAGGCTGTTGCAATTATTGAGTGGGCTGAATTTTCCTCGGGTGAATTACCTGAAGACAGGCTGGAAATCCAGATAAAATACATTGAAGAAACAGAGAGAGAATTCACCTTTAAATCATTTGGAGACAGAAGCAAAAACATTCTAGAAAAGATACAACAAAAACTATGAAAATCCTAACATTTGATACAAGTGCAGACAAAATGTATATAACCATTGGAGACGATGAGCGGGTTAGTACAAGCAGAGTTATTGCAAATACGGCTGAACGTTATCATTCGGCTTTATTAATTCCTGTAATTATTGAACTCCTAAGAGAAGAAAAAATAACTATGCAAGATATTGATGCCGTTGGAGTAAATATAGGCCCCGGAAGCTTTACTGGCATAAGAGCATCAGCAACAGTAGCAAGAGTTATAGCGCAAAACCTTGATATTCCTGTTATTGGAATATCATCACTTGAAATTTATTCTCTTTTAAATAACACGGATAAAAATTCTTTATGCCTTCTTGATGCCAGAAAAGGCAAAGCATATATGGGAGTTTATACTTCTTGTGGTGATGTGATTCAAAAACCAGAAGCCATAGAATATGATAGTGTTATTGAATATGCAAAAAATAACGATGTCTTTGTAATAGCTGATAATACAATGTCAGAAAAAATCAAAGTATCAGGACTTGATTGCCTGAATTTACAGGATGTTGACTATAATTTTGGAATTAATCTAGCCAAATTAACTTATAAACACTTAAAATCAGGAAACAAAGAAGAGTTTAAATGGTTTAATTTAAAGCCTCTATACATCCAACCGCCCCCAATAAGCATGCCAAAAACTCAGGAATAGTTTTGGTTAAATCAAAATATCAGAGTTTTTAGAACTATAAAGGTCATTTAATCTTCCAATATCATTGGAAGACAACGTTTTATTAGTAATTCCTCTATGAAACATAATATCCTTAGAGCTGTTACTATGATTTAAACCAAGTGAATGCCCTATTTCATGAAGTGCTGTTCTTCTTACACGCTCTATTCTGGATGATGAATTTGCCAGCCTATCAATGATAGGATAAATAATTATAGTAATTTCTGCCTTTTGAATCCTGTTATTAACTACTTTTAAATTGTTTTGGCCAACTTCAAAGTCTCTGCCAAAAACCACTGTATCTGACCAATCAATAGTGATATCGGCATCATTCCTGTTAAAAGTTTCCTGAAATCTGATTAATCCATAAGAAGCTCTTGACCAGGGTTGAAAAGCTGATTTTGCAGTATTGATAAACTCTGGCAGGAATTTTTCATCGGCAATCTTTTTGTTAACAAAGAATTTTAAGGGTATTTTATCAGAATCCCACTTGGGACAAATGCCAATATGGCTTTCATCATTATTATTCCAACGATTTATTCTATCAGTTTCCTTATCATTAACAGGCAAGTCAGCCTTCTGGTTAGCCCTGAAGGTTTCTGAAATACCCGAAAAAAGTTTATATCTGTCAAAATTATTAATTCTCATAAAAACTCTTTTTGTTATTACTAGTACTTTGACCAATTAATTACGGAGGAAGTATATTTTCTGAGGAGCCTTTGAAATGCGCAGCAATTTCAACAGCGACGGAGAAAACATACTTCCTTAAATACTCATCATAATTAACTTGTCAAAGTACTAGCAGATTGATTCATTAATTTTCTTTTATAAGTAATTAATTTGATGCTGGTGCGCAATGCGCACCCTACTCCATAAAACTAATTTAACAATGCATTAGTATCAGAAGCAGGTTTTTATAACTAAAAGTATTTTTCGCTGTCCTTAATATATTAATGATTTCTTGCAATGTTTCTATCCAACGCTTAAATTATCTTTAAATTTGTATCTAATTTTTTCAAAACGTTGCTTTAATCCGCAAAAAACCTTAAAATGAAACTATTGTTAAAGCTTACTCCAAAGCATAATTACTAATTTAGTGCCAAAGGCACAAACTTAATTACCCGCTGGAATAATTAATAACTTAATTTTATTGGAGCACTAGTTAAACTTTTAAATATGGAAGAATTAAAAAAAGGCGAAAAACTTAAAATAAAGTTCAATATTTCATCAATCCGATCTTACGAGATTTCCTGTCTGATCAAATGGATTGAGTCTGACAGAATTAGTTTGATTTATCCTGAAAACGATCAAAGCCTTACCAAATATCTACACGAAGGTAAGGAAGTAGAAGTAGTCGTTTATTCGGATAAAGGAATTTTTGCTTTTGATTCTATAGTAATGGACTCGCCTTTTAGCAGAGATTTTATAATAGAATACCCGGAAGAAAAAACAAAAATCCAAAGAAGAGAATACGTAAGAGCCCCTATAAGAACTGAGTTTGTATTAACAAAAGCAGAATATACAGTTAAAAGCCAGACCATTAATATTGGTGGCGGTGGAGTCAGGTTCACAAGTGATAAAGAATTTAAAATTAGCGATAAATGGGACTTTATGCTCAATTTATCCAAGAATAATATTATCGCCACTGGAACCGGAGAAATTTTATACTCTATTAAACAGGATAATAACGTTGTTTCTGTTATTAAGTTTCTGGAAATAGAAGAAATGACAAGAAATAAGATAATAAAAATATGTTTTGAAGAAGAAACAAAAAAATTAAGGATGAAAACAAACACATCAAATAATATGAAAGGTTTTGTATAGAGAAGCTTGAAATATATATTTTAAGTTTTGATAATTATCTCCCTTAATCTCTAAATAATTTTAAATTTTAACCGATATGATAAATAGGAATAAATTTTTTATTAATGATATTATAGAAAGCAAAACCTAGAGATAACAGCAAAAACAGAACCAATTTATTTAATAGTACTCCTAAAGCAATAGTCATTAACAGAAATCAGGTCATTTTATCACCAAAATGTGAGAAAGAATAAATGAGTGAGGCACATTTAGTTCCCGAAATAAGGGAAATAAGAGCTCAAATAGACAAAATGCACAGAGGTGGCCAGCTAAAAAAAGCCATCGAACTTTGTCAATCAGCTTTAAAAGCTGATCCTACAAATCCGGATTTACATATAAGGCTTGGTGATCTATATATTGAGTGGCATCTTGATATTCACCAGCCAAAACAATATGTGGATGAAGCTATAACACAATATCAGCGGGCCCTTGAAGCTAATCTTGATAATCCTGTAATTCATTACAAGGTTGGTGTGGCTCTTTATCACAAAGGAGACCTCGATAAAGCCTTCAATCAATTTAAACTCTGCATCGAATGCGACGATAGAATGTCTGAAGCTTATTTTATGCTGGCAAGAACTCTCACTAAAAAAGCTAATTATTCAGAAGCCCTTCCTTATCTGGAAAAAGCAATTCATTACGGTGGCTTAAAGACATCCAGAGCTCATTATTTAATGTATTTATTACTGAATAACAAAATAGAAAAAAGTTTTGTTATAAAAATAAAAGCTTTATCGCATCTATTACTCTTTATGCTGGCTTTAATATTTGATAAAGAAGCAAAAAGAGAGTTTTTCACCAAATTATCATATATACAATTCTTACCTATATTCATAAAAGGGTACTATCTTGAGAAAACCAGAAATGTATACAGGGCTATTGAGCTATATTCTCAGGCTATTGAAGAAACACCGAGATTTTTACCTCTATATATATTGCTCGGCGATGTTTACAGATCAATCGGCAAAATAAGTGATGCTATAAACGAGTATAGGATGGCATTATGGCTTGATTCAACCAGTATAACAGCATATAAATCTCTATGTTCAATTTATGAAGAACAAAGTGATTACGACAGTGCAATAGAAATGTATCGAAAATTAATTCATCTCAACCCAAATGACGCTGTTTTTTACAGCAATTTAGCCAATCTTTTGTATTTAAAAGGAAAATTTGACGAGGCAATATCGGCCTATCAAACTGCAGTAACATTAAATCCCAATAAAAGATGGACAAGTGTAATTGCACAAACATTAGGATACATTTTTCAGGAATCAAAAGAGAATGTTGATGCTGCAATATCATCTTACCAGAATGCTACTTTACTAAATCCTGAAGATATTGATACATACATAAGCCTTGGCAGTGCATTCTATGATAAAGGCGATTATAACAATGCTCTTATAGTTTATCGCACAGCGCTTGAAATTGACCCGAACAATGCCAGAATTCACTGTAACCTCGGTTATTTATTATGGGGCAAAGGCTTGATTGATGAATCCATCAAGGAATATGAACTGGCTATTAAATTAGACCCTTCTTATGATATTGCATACAACAATCTGGGTGTAATTTATCTGGATGATCTGGGATATGTACAAAAAGCAATAGAAGTATTCCAGCAAGCAATAGATTACAATCCAAATTATGCTCTGGCGCATTATAATATGGGCAGAGCAATGGCAATAAAAGGCAATAACATAGAAGCAGCAAGATTATATCAGCTTGCTTTTGATCTTAATTCTTATACAAATGAATTAGATAATAATGAAATAAAAGCCAGAATAGATAACCTTTTTGACTAAGGAAGGTGGAA
>AMFJ01007047.1_pt1 | contig 37578 bp, 33 predicted proteins | sample 427208 | NCBI WGS metagenome assembly AMFJ01 (sample SAMN02954298, study PRJNA114691) | groundwater metagenome | biome: aquatic; feature: subsurface aquifer; material: sediment; isolation source: subsurface aquifer sediment | place: USA: Rifle, CO | collected 2008-08 | reverse complement strand
AAACGTTGTATCTTACGATGAACCCCACCCAACCTCCCCTACGAGGGGAGGAGTTTCTCGGTCTCAAATTGATGACGTCATCGAGCGTATTCAAGATAGAGTTAAGAAAGGAGAACGTGCTTTGGTTACGACACTGACCAAACGTATGGCCGAAGATTTGTCAGATTATCTAAAAGAACAAAAAATAAAAGTAGAATATTTGCATAGTGATATCAAGACTATAGAGCGTATTGATATTATTACCAAACTGCGTAAAGGTGAGATAGATGTCATCGTCGGTGTCAATTTGCTTCGTGAAGGTCTAGACATTCCAGAAGTTTCACTTGTAGCTATTCTTGATGCTGACAAAGAAGGTTTCCTTCGTAATGAGACTAGTCTAGTACAGACGATTGGTCGTGCTGCCCGCAATGTCAATGGGCAAGTAGTAATGTATGCCGATGAGATGACGAAATCGATTGATAGGGCTGTTTCTGAGACCAAGAGACGTCGTGAGATTCAGCTTGCTTACAACAAAGAGCACAACATCACTCCAAAAACTATTGAGAAAAATATTAGAAATATTCTAGAAGAATTTGGGTTGACTAGTACTAGTGTCAAAAATACTAAAACAAAAATAAATCGTAGAGGTGGTAGTATTTTGAATCTTGATATCATGGGCGATGCTAGACCTCTCAAAGAGATTATCAAAGAAAAAGAATTCAAGATGCGGGAAGCGGCGACTAAACTTGAATTTGAGTTGGCTGCGATTTTGAGGGATGAAGTGAGGGAGTTGAAGGCGAGAGAGAAAACGGGGAAGAGTCAAAAGTCTGTAAAGTCTATAAAGTCGAAAGTAAAAAAGTCTAAGTAATTTTAAAAATGAAATATATGGATGTAACGAGTACATTAATACAAGGTGTGGATCCTTATCAAATAATGTTAAGTAATTATGCTGATATATTAGAAAAAACTAATCAGCAACTTAATTTGTGGACTAATCCTTATGGTTTGATGATTGGTTTGTTAGCAATAATAATTGCAATAGTAGCAATTGTTGTTTCATTTTTGCTGTGGAAGAATAGTAGCGATCAAAAGAAAAGAAGTGAAGAGTTTTTCAAAAAACAAGAAGAAAATATTGAAGCACAAATGGGAATAATAAAAGAAAGAAGTGAAAAAGAAAATGAACTTTCAAAACAAAGAGAAAAAAGAGCTAAAGAATATGAAGATTCTTTCAATAAATTAATTGCAGAATATAAAACTAAATTACGAGGTGTGGATAAAGAAAATAAAAAAGAAATAGAGAGGTTAGAGAAAAATATTGATGAATTAAACAAAAATAAATTATCTCTTAGTTCATATACAATTCCTGAAGCAATGTCAGATATAGGTTCTTTGTATGGTGTTTATGGTCTGAATGACCCTATCAAATCAATGATTTGTTTTGGATGTGGTAAAGGATTTCAATATAAAGATCAAAATAATACAGCCACAATGATTACTGGGGGCTATGGCACTAAAAAGAAAGTTTTTTGTCCACACTGTGGAGCTGAAAATTATGTATCTTAATTAAAAAATATTAAAATAAAAAAACCGAGCTAATCACTCGGTTTTGTTTTTATGTTTTAATGTTCTTGTGTTTTTATGAAAAATTTTATTTTTTCAAAGCATCTTTCAATCCTTTTCCTGCTTTAAACTTTGGTACAGTCACAGAAGGGATTTGAATTTTTTCTGTTGGATTTTGTGGATTGACACCAACACGTCCAGCACGTACTTTGGCACTAAAGGCACCAAAACCAGATATTGTTACTTCGTCACCGGATTTTAATGTAGCTACTGTAATTTCCACAAAAGCTGCCAACATGTTTTCAGCTTCTTTTTTTGAGACGCCTACTTTTTCAGCAATCTTTTGAGCGAGAACTGCTTTGTTCATATTTTTTTGTATTATCCCTGTATGTCCAGGGTGAGTTACTTGTATGCCCATATTGTATAATATTTAAGAAAAAGTGTCAATAGAGCCAAAAGACGTTACTAAAAAATGAACATTGCAGAAAAGTTGTGAAATTTAGTTTTTAAATAATAATTGTCCCATTGTCACATTGTTCCATTGTGGTTTTTATTTTGTCAGTGGGGCAATGAGACAATGGGACAATAAAAAACCGAAGTTATTTCTTCGGTTTTTCTTTTTAAAGATAAATTTTATTCAACTAAAACGTTTTAACGTGCGTATTCAACTACACGAGATTCACGAATCACATTGACTTTGATTTCACCAGGATATTGATGTTCGTTTTCGATTTTACGAGCGATATCTTTGGCTAGGTTGAAAGCTGAATAATCATCTACTTCTTCTGATTTTACAAAGACACGAACTTCACGACCAGCTTGGATAGCATAGACTTTGTCTACACCACTGAAACTAGAAGCAGTTTTCTCAAGTTCTTCAAGACGAAGAACATATTGTTCATAAGAATCACGACGAGCACCGACACGTGAGCCAGAGATGGCATCAGCTGCTTTGACAATTTGAGTGATAATTCTTTCTGGCTTATCATCATGGTGATGACCAGCAGCCAGTTGGATTTCTTCATGAAGACCAAATTTTTTCAAAATCATTTCACCGATTTCAGGATGTCCACCTTGAGTTTCTTGGTCAACAGATTTACCAATATCGTGGAAGAAACCTGCCTTACGAGCCATCACTGGATCTACGCCAAGTTCTTCAGCGATAAGAGCTGATAATTGAGCTACTTCTGTAGAATGATTGATGATGTTTTGTCCGTAACTTGTACGGTATTTTAGACGACCAACGATAGAAACAAGTTTTGGATCAATACCTGTGATACCAAGTTTGTATAGTACTTCTTCACCAGCTTTTTTGATATCTAGTGCCAATTCTTTTTTGGCTTCTAGAATGAATTCTTCAATTCTAGCAGGTTGGATACGTCCATCTTTGATAAGTTTTTCAAGAGCCAATTGACAAACACGACGACGGATAGGGGAGAAACCTGAGATAAGGATGACGCCAGGTGTATCGTCGATGACGAGTTCACAACCTGTCATTTTTTCAATAGTTTTGATATTGCGTCCATCTTTTCCGATGATACGTCCCTTCATTTCATCACTAGGTATGACTACTGCTGTAGAAGTCGTTTCACTAGAATGATCAGAAGCACAACGTTGAATAGCATCTATGACTATTTCACGAGCTTTGTTTTCATAAGTTTCACTATGATCATGTTCTACTTTTAGAACTCTACTATATAGTTCTTCAGAAGAATCTTTTTCTATTTTTTGAAAAAGTATTTCTTTAGCTTCTTCCACAGATAATTTGGCTACTTGTTCCAATTTTTCTGCTGTTTGAACTCTTAAATTTTCTATTTTTTCTTTTATTTTTTGGACTTCTTCTACTTTTTCTTGTAAATGAGTTTTTTTGTCTTCGAATTCCATTAATTTCTTGTCGAACATGTTTTCACGTTGTTCAAGACGTTTTTGTGTTTGACTGATTTCACCACGTCTGTCATTTTCGTCCTTTTTGGCTTCATCAATGATTTTGATGGCTCTTTCTTTGGCTTGAAGTAATACTTCTTGCTCTTTTTGTTTTGCTTCTGTAAGCATTTTTTCTGCTATAGCCTCAATAGAGTTTGCTTTAGCTTGGGCTGTCTGTTTGCGAATGAAATAACCAAGACCCACGCCGACGCCCACACCGGCAAGAATCCCTATTAATAATAATACTTCTGACATATTTTTTTTGCTTAATCTCGAAGTTTAGAGAGACTTGCCTGCCGGCAGGCAGGGATCTGTAGACTCTGTGCACTTCGTAATTTTATTTATACTTTTTTAATTAATTAATCTTAATGTAAATATGTTTTCAAGGCTAAAGCCTTGAGTTACATAAAACAAAAAAATCTCTCAACTACAGAGATTGGCAGAAATTTTGATATTTTTTTGGCTAAATTTAGCCTATATAGAAATAATTACCTAAAATCAAGGCAATTTAAGAAGATTGTATAGTTTTGCTTTTTTCGGAAGTTTTTACAAACATAATTTGATAATAAAAGACATTTTTTCGCTAAACTAACTTTATTTCTTATATCAACGTTTTTGTCAATTTCTGTAGTTCGTTTACTAATAAATAATAGCACAGTAGTATGTTTTTGTCAATCACTTTTTTTATCTGTTTTTTGCTTGAGTAGCTGTGGATAATTTTTCATATTTCATTGTCCCACTGACCAATTGTCCCATTGTGGTTTTCAGTTTGTCAGTGGGGCAATGGAACAATGGTTCTATTTTTGACTAAATTTCCTTTACTTTTTTTGCATCTTCAACATTGTATTCACCAATCCTCGTTCTTCTCAGTTCTTCGCAATACGCCCCACAACCAAGAGTTTCACCAATATCTTGGGCTAGCTGGCGAATATAGGTACCGGTAGAGCATTTGACTTCTATTTTCAATTTTGGATATTCATAGTCAATAAGTTTGATATCATAAATCTCAATATCATTGGCTTGTCTTTCTACTTCTATACCTTGTCTGGCTAATTCATAGAGTCTTTGCCCTTGAATTTTTTTGGCAGAGTACATGGGTGGTATTTGTTGTTGTTTGCCCAAAAATTTTTTTAGAACAGTTTCAATTTGTTCTAAATCAATACTATTTAAAAAATTGGTGCTTTTTATAGTTCCTTCTGTATCTTGCGTATCTGAAATTTCACCAAGTTTTAGTGTGGCTTCGTAAGTTTTGTTTAGATTTTTGAATTCGTCTAGTCTGACTGTAGCTTCTTTGCCTACTCCAACAATAAGTAATCCTGTGGCAAAAGGATCGAGTGTGCCAGCATGACCAACTTTCAAATTTTTTATTCCTTTTTCTTTTTTGAATCTACCACGAAGAAAGGCCACCACATCATTGCTGGTCCAAGTAGCTTCTTTGTCAATTAATAGAAAATTACCATTCATAAAATAAAAGCATTTTGAGCTTTTTAAGCCTTTTAGGTTTTTCTAGCTTTTATGGTATAATATGTCAATATGGAAGAAAAATCAAGACAAGTTATGGGTTGGGGTAAAGCATCAGAAAATGGTATTGCTGAATTTTGGGATGCAAGACCTATTTTTTTGGGTGAGCAAGTTACTTTTTTGGACAAAGTAAAATTAGTATTTTTCCCAAAAAAGATTTTACTTTACAATTGGATTAGAAAAGCTTTGTCTGAAAAAAGAAAAGAAAATAAAATGACTGGCAAATTTTCCAAATTGCGTATTCTTGATGTAGGTTGTGGTACTGGTGCTAGTGTAATTGAAATGAAAAAACTTTGGGGAAAAGAAGTCGAAGTTTATGGTATTGATGTGATAAATCTGGAAGTAGAATTAGCCAAAGAAAGAATCAAAGAATATGGTGTTTGGGCTGATCTATCTTATTATGAGGGAACTTTGTTACCTTTCAAAAATAATTTTTTTGATGTAGTCTTTACTTCCGATGTTTTGGGTCATGTTGAGGATGTACCAAATTGGCTTGAAGAATTACAACGTGTTTTGTTACCAGGTGGCAGATTGGCAATGTTTTGTGAATCAAAATTGGGTAAGCACGCTTATGTTAGAAATTATTTGCTGAAAAGGGGATTGAATACTGATCCACATGCTAATTTTCATATTTCACTTTATGCCAAAAGTGAATTGAAAAGTTTATTAGAGCAAAATAGTTTTGAAATAAAAAAAATGTATAGTGCTTTTTTCTTAAGTTTTTTGGTTCATCCCGAAGAATTTTATGTAAGTTTGCAAAAACGAGAAGCTTTCTTTTTCTTAAGAAATATAAATAGAATTTTGTATTGGTTGAAGAAAAAAACTTATCCATTTTCTACTGCGTTGGCTGAATTTTATGGACTTGTGGAGATGTTGACGATTGGTAGGTTTTTGGAAGTACAGGGGTATGTTGTGCTTGCTAAGAAAAAGCACTATAATGAATGATGTCCCAATTACTATATAGTTTTTAATTTTAAATTTAGCAATTTTGAATTTTAAAATAATGAATAAATTTTTAAATTTAGAAATTGAAAATTGTTTTAAAATTTAAAATTCCTAAATTCCTAAATTTTAAAAGTATGCCTTACAATTTATTAAACAAAACAGATTTCGAAAAATTTAAAAAAAATAATCTAAAAAATTTCAAATATGATTTTGAAGGTGGAGCTTATTTGAATTTGCAGAATTTAGATTTGGAAAGTTTGCCTGGTATTGAAGTCGATAAATTAAACAAAATCGCAACTCTCATGCGTGAGCTTATTTTTGCCACTGTTGAGGGTAGTCGCTCTGGTCATCCTGGTGGCTCTAGTGCCAAAGTAGAACAATTTCTTGCCATGACTCTTGGTGGTGATATGGCTTTTGATATACTTAATCCAAAAAATGTTTGTAGAGATAGAGTGGTTTGGTCAGCTGGACATTGTACGCCAGGATTATATAGTGGTCTGGCTTTGTTTTATGAAAGTTTGAAAAAGAAAAGCATGAAGTTTGATGCCAAAAAATTGCATGCTATTTTGGCCAAAGATTTGGCTCGATTTAGAAAAGGTGGAGGTCTACCTGGTCATGCTGAAAGTTATACACCACTTAGTGATATTTCTACTGGTCCTTCTGGTCATGGTTTTTCTGCTGCTGGTGGACTAGCTATTACTCACAAATCAGCTGGCACAGGAAGTAAAGTCTGGGTCTTTATGGGTGATGCTGAAAGTGAAGAAGGTATGACCTATGAAGCACGCAATATTTTGCATACTGTTGGAGCGGACAATATGATTGTTTCTCTTGATTACAATAATTTTGGTATTGATGGTGATATTATTGAAGTATTATCAAATAAATATATCAACAATTGGCTTGGGCTTGGCTGGAATGTAATTGAAATAAATGGTCACAATATTTTGGAATGTGTTTATGCATATCGTCTTGCTGCTCTGAAAATTTTTGACAACAATAACCCAACTGTTGTTATTGCTCATACTTGGAAAGGAAAAGAATATGGTAGTTTGGAAAATTCTAACAAATCACATGGTGCACAAGTTAGTCACGAAGAATATGTGACAATAGAAAATAAATTGATAACAAGCCAAAGTGAGCAACTGAACAAAAATAATTTCATTTTGGGTAAGGAAGGAAATATTTTATCAGATATTGAAACTATTTTGTCTAATCTAAACAATGATTTGACAACGTATATTGTTGGTAGACTAAAATTTTCTGCTAAAAATATTCCAACTGAAAAAAAAGTTGTAACACAAATGAAAAAAAAATTAGCTAAAAGAAAGTTTCAAAGTGTTACCTCAATCAAACGTCCACTTAAATTACCAAAAGAACTGATTTTTGAAGCGGAGAATAAAGTGGCTACTCGCAAAGCAAGTCAAGCATTTTTTGAATATCTTATGAAAGAAAGCGCTTTTTTCTGGGCTGGAGCAGGTGATTTGTCAGAATCAGTCAAGACTGATAAAGCTGAAAATGTTTTTGGTATTATAAATAAAAAAAATACTTATGGTCGTGGTATTCGTTATGGTATTGCTGAACAAAATATGGGAATGATGGGAACTGGCATGACACTAGATAGATTGCCAGGAAATTTTGCGCCAGCTTCTGTCGTTGGCACTTACGCTGCTTTTACTTCTATGATGTGCAATGGTATTCGTGTGGCAGTTATTAATAATCATATTTATCCAAAACACAAAGGATTTTTCATTGTACTTGCTAGTCACGACGGACCAGAAGTTGGTGAGGATGGTCCTACACATCAAGGACTTTATTGGATGAGTATGTTTACAGCTTATCCTGGAATAAAAGTTTACAAACCAACCGATGCTAACGAAACAATTGAAATGCTTTTTCATGCAATTAAAATTGGTGAGCCAATTGTACTTTCAGTTTCTCGTCCAGATGTTCCAGTTCTCAAACGTGGTAAAAATGCTTGTTGTGGACAATTTGTGCCACCAGCCAAAGAAGCTGTCAACGGCGCTTATATTTTCAAAGATTATAAAAATAATGGTAATAATAAAATGTGCGTAGCAGTTTCTGGTGCTATAGTTTTGAATAATTTATTGGAAATTTTACCAGATCTTGAAAATGAAAAATTAGATATCAAGGTTGTGGTAGTAACTTCACCAGAGCTTTTCACAGAATTAAAAAAGAAAAATAAAAAGAAAGCTGAAAGTATTTTCAATTCAGCTGATAGAAAAGTTTGTGTAACACTTCATGCTGGCTGGAAAGGATTTTTGCGTGATTTCATTGATAATGATTTTTACGATGAACGCTCGATTGGTCTGGATACATATTTAGAGAGTGGAAGTGTGGAAGAAGTTTATGAAATGGCAGGGTTGACGAGTGAGGATATAAAAAAGAAGTTGTTGGATGTTAAATTGTAAAAATTGTTACATTGTTAAATGGCTAAATTGTTTTTTGTTTGCTAGCATTTTTAGCCAAATAATTGACTTTTTCTGTTATTTCATATATAATGTCCACAATTAAATAACGGAAGCATTTTCAGCCTTTCAGGCCTTTCAAGCTTTTTAAGCCTTCTTATCACATGAACGTCACCGAATTAGCCCGTAAACTTAGAATAAATACTGTAGAATTATTGGAAGTCTTACCTCAATACGGTTTTGATATTGGACGAAAAGCTATCAAGATTGATGATGTGACTGCTGAACAAGTAGTACGTCGTTGGAAATATATCAAACGTGAATTGGAAGAAAAGAAAAAATTAGAATTGGAAGAAAAGAAAACAAAAGAAAAAGAATTACGAAAAGAACTTGGTCAAGATGTAACTTTGGGAGACAAATTGACTGTTAGAGAATTTGCTGAAAAACTAAACATGACAGTTACCCAAATTATTACCGAACTAATGAAAAATGGTATTTTGGCTAATCAAAATCAAAATCTTGATTTCGATACTATGTCCATTATGTCCGAAGAACTTGGTTTCACTGTTCACAAAGAAGATGGTAATGTAGAAGATGAAAAGAAAGAAGAAGAACGTGTCCAAAATCTTGAAGAAGCGCTTTCCAAAGGAAAAAATTTGCAACCACGTGCTCCAGTTATTGTGGTTATGGGTCATGTCGATCATGGTAAAACAAAATTGTTAGATACTATTCGTCAGGCCAATATTGTCGATACCGAAGCTGGTGGTATTACTCAGCACATTGGTGCTTACCAGACAATTTGGAAAGATCCAAAAAACAAAAAAGAACGTGCTCTTACTTTCATTGATACTCCTGGTCACGAAGCTTTCACTATGATGCGTAGTCGTGGTGCCAAGGTGGCAGATATTGCTATTCTTATTGTGGCTGCTGATGATGGCGTGAAGCCTCAGACTGAAGAAGCTATCAATATTATCAAAGCTGCCAAACTTCCATATGTCGTAGCTATCAACAAAATTGATAAAGAAAGTGCGGATGTCCAAAAAACTAAAACAGATTTATCGCAAAAAGGTGTTTTGTCCGAAGAATGGGGTGGAGATGTTCCTATGGTAGAAATTTCAGCCAAACAAAATACTAATATTGACAAATTACTAGATGTTTTGCTTTTGGTAGCTGATATGAATGAAGATAAAATTCAAGCTGATCCAGGTTTGCAAGCAATTGGTACTGTGGTTGAATCCAATGTAGACAAAGGTATGGGGCCTGTCGCTACCGTACTTATCCAATCTGGTACTTTGCACCGTGGTGATAAGCTTGTTCTCAACAATGAAATTTATGGCAAAGTCAGAGCGATGAAAAATTACAAAGCTGAGTTAGTAGATGAAGCCGGTCCTTCAGTACCTATCCAAATTATTGGTTTCAAAATTGCTCCAGAAGTAGGTGATGTTTTGGATATTACCAAAGAAAGTACTGCTACTGAAATAAACTTGCGTAAGAAAAAATCTGAACAAACAGGTGCAGAACGTACTATCATAACTGCAGATAGTAGTAGTGATGAAGATGAAAAGAAAAAAATATTAAACATTGTTGTCAAAGCTGATGTACTTGGCTCACTCGAAGCTATTGTTTCTTCTTTTGAAAAAATCAGACATGCTGAAGTTGGCGTCAAAATTATTGGTAAAGGTCTAGGAAATATTACAGAAGATGATGTCAAAAAAGCAACAACAAGTGGTGCGACTGTAATTGGTTTCAATGTCAATGCTACACCTTTGGCTGGTAGTATGATGCGTGAAGAGAATGTACAATTTTTACAATATGATATTATCTATGATTTGATCGATTGGGTAAAAGAAGAGTTGGGAAGATTACTAAGTGATGAAAAGATTATTACGGAACTTGGTAATATGAAAGTGGTAGCTATATTTAGAAAAGAAAAAGGTGCGATGATTGTTGGTGGTAGAATTGAAACTGGCAAAGTCATGAAAAATGTTCTAGCTAGAGTAAAACATGAAAAATTGGATATGGGTATGGGAAAGATTACTGAATGTCGTATGGGACAATCTGTTACCAAAGAAGTTCACGAAGGTATGGAATGTGGTGTGAGGTTTGAAGGTAAAACTAGAGTTGAAATTGATGATGTATTGGAATTCTATACTGAAGAGACGAAGGCGAGAGAGATACAATTCTTGTAAGAAATTTTTTTATTTTTTCCACAGTTGCCAGGAACTTTGAAAAGTAGTATATTATCTACACTATAAATTAATTCTTAAAAAAGAAAATAGTATGTCAGAAGTTATCCTAACAGATGCAAATTTTGAAACAGAAGTACTCAAATCAGAAGTACCTGTTTTGGTAGATTTTTGGGCTCCTTGGTGTGGTCCTTGTCAAATGATGGGTCCAGTAGTAGAACAAATTTCGGAAGAATTGGCTGGAAAAGCTAAAGTTGCCAAATTGAATGTCGATGAAAATGGTGTTACCGCTGGTCACTATAAGGTGATGAGTATTCCAACTTTCTTGGTTTTTAAGGGTGGTGAAGTCGTCGATCAAATGATTGGTGGAGTACCAAAAGAAAGATTGAAAGAAATGATTAATAAGCACTTGTAATCAAAAAAATAAAACAACCTTTCATAAGGTTGTTTTATTTTTTGCATTATGGTAGTGTGAATTTACTTAGTTTTTAATTATTATCATAAATATATGAAAAATATTGTATTGAAAGGGTTGTATTTTACGTTTGTTGCTAGTATTGCTCTATTTGCGTCTTTGTTCTTTGGTTCAAATACCTATGCTTATGAATATCAAAAAATTGAAAGAAATGATTCTGTTGAAGCTGGATTTTTTGGTGATAGTGTAGATATATCAGGAACTTATATGGTTGCTGGTAATATTAATGATAATATCAAAGGTGACTATGCTGGTTCTATTTATATATACCAACTTAATAATGATGATTGGAATCAACAACAAAAAATAGTACCAACTGATCTCAAAGCTCATGATAGATTTGGTGTGTCAGTGAGTATAGATAATGATTATATTGCTGTTGGTAGTCGTTTTGGTGATGGTGTAAGTCAGGATTCTGGAGCAGTTTATATCTATAAAAAAATAAATAACACTTGGCAACTTTATCAAAAAATATTTGCTGAGGATGGTGAAGGTACAGATGAATTTGGGACAAGTGTTTTTTTGGAAGGTTCACGTCTTGTTGTCGGTGCTGTAGGTGATGATGACAAAGCACTTAATGCTGGTGCTGTCTATGTATTTTCACAAGATTCTCACGGTATTTGGACAAAAGAAGAAAAAATATTACCAAGTGATGGTAGAAAAGGTGATAATTTTGGTGCAAGTGTTTCATTGTCTGGAAACTTGATAGCGGTGGGATCTCCATTTAGTGATAAAGGTGGATTAAACGCTGGAGCATCTTATGTGTATTCTTTGAAAACAAATGCTTGTGGTTTTGTTTTTTCAAAATTAATAAAAAGTTGTAGTGTAGATTCCACTTATGATTGGGTAGAAAAACAAAAGCTTCTACCTAGTAATTTAGCAAGTGGTGATAATTTTGGGCATAGTGTTGTCATTGATGGTGACTATGTAGTAGTAGGTGTTCCTTATAGTTCAAAAAGAGGCTTGTTAAATGGTTTGGTTTATGTTTTTAGATTAGATAATGTACAAAATTATTTTGTACAACAAGTTGAGTTGTATAATAATGATTTTTCTTCTGCTGATTATTTTGGTTTTAGTTTGGATATGTACAATGATACTTTGGTTGTAGGTGCTATTAATCATATTAATTCTTATGGACAAAGTGGATTTTCTTCTGGTTCAGTTTACGTATTTCATAAACAAGAAGAAGGTGTTTATACTTTTTGGACACAAGAGTCTGAATTAAGACCTAGTGACGGTCATAATGAAGATTATTTTGGTCAATCTGTGGCAATTGACAATAGCTTAGTAGTTGTAGGGTCTCCATTGTCTGATTCTGACATAATTGATTCTGGTGCTATATATTATTATGATATTTCTCACAAAATTGATTTACCAGAATTTGGTTATCACAATCAAGCTGGATATAGTATCGCTGTAGATGGTAATACTATGGTAGTCGGTGCGCCATATTCAGAATTTAATGGTTCAAAATCTGGTGTAGTTTATGTATACCATTGGGATGGTACAAAATGGCAATTTCAGACAAAGTTGATGGGCGAAGGTGTGGAAAAAGGAGATTTGTTTGGTTGGAGTGTTGATATCAGTGGTGACGATATCGTGGTTGGTTCACCTGGTTGTGATTTTCCTGGTCAAATAGATTATGGAACAGTTTATATTTTTCACAAAAGTGTAGATGGAAATTGGCAACAAGTAGATAAGTTGTATACAGGACTTTCGGTAGGAGAATCTTATGTAGGATATAGTGTTGATATAGAAAATGGTTTTTTAGTTGTGGGTGCTTCCCTAGATTATAGTTTTGATGAATCTGGAAATTTCAATCTTTCTGGAGCTGTATATTTTTATAAAAAAGTATTTGGTGTTTGGACGTTGGAACAAAAGATAACACCTGAAAATGGACATCATAAAGATTATTTTGGTAAATCTTTGGTTTTGGATGGAGATACACTTGTGATTGGTGCTCCTTTTGATAATGAAAATGATGAGCGACTTGGAGCTGTTTATATATATAATTTTGACAAAGATTCAGAGAAATATATCTTAAAAAATAAAATAAGAGGAGAAAATTATGGAGAAGGCTTTGGCTATGATGTTGATATAGAAAATGGTTTATTAGTTTTGGGAGCACCTTATAGTAAATTTGATTCACATGAAACAGGAGCTGTATATGTATACAGGAATGACATTAATTTAGTTGATTGGAATTTGGAAGCTATTCTTCATAAAACAGGTTTACTCTCAAAAGATTTATTTGGTTTTAGTGTCTCTGTACATAATAACACCATAATGGTTGGGGCACCTTATAGCTATTTGCAAAATATTGAAAATGCTGGCTCTGTAGATTTTTTTATGAAACCTGGAAGGGTATGGCTTCCAGCTACACAGCTTGTTCTTGACGATGCTATTTCAGAAAATCTTTTTGGCTATTCAGTGTATTTTGACGATAACTTCACCTTGGTAGGAGCTCCTGGAGCGGATTATAGCGGAGAAGATTCTGGTTCTATCTATAGTTATTAATTTTTTGTACTCTTGTTTTTTTCTTGATAATAGATTAAAATTTAGGTAAGTTATTTTTTAATATTTTATATTATGTCTGAGTTTGGTAAACAGCATGTACCTGATTTGTCTGAAGGTGACGTTGATATCATAAGTAGCGAAACTGAAAGAGAAAATGCTAAGTTAAGAATATTTATTGAGGATCTTTTGAGACAAAAAGGGTTAAAGAGTTCAAATGTCATTTTTGGAAGAATTATGGAATATGCAAGAGTCAGTAATATTGCATTATCAAAAGAACAATGGAAACAAATACAAGATCATATAAATAAGTTTATTTCAGTTGGAAATACTTAATAGTCATTTATTTATACTTTATAATTTTTTATTCAATGATTAACGTAAACATAATAATTTATATTAATATTTAATTTATTTTTTATGATTGATGACAAAGCATTTGAAGCAAAATTACAAAAATTTCTAGATGAAATAGAATTAAAAAATTCAGAAACCAGAGCTACCATAAAACAGAGTATGTTGGAAGTAAGAGAGCAAAATAGACAAAAAGGTTTGGATGAAAATCCTAGTACAGAATATTTTTTGTCTCTTTGGGAAATGGCACAAAAAAAATTTCCTCCAGATGCAAGACGAGCTTTAGAAACTTATGGTAAAGGTCCTAGAAAATTGTAAATAACAGCAAAAAACGTCCTCAAAAAGGACTTTTTTGTTTGACTTGCATTTTTCTTAGAATTTCGCTAAACTAAAAGAACTAATGATATAAAAATAAATTTATGAACAAATACAATCCACAAGAAATTGAAGCCAAATGGCAAAAATATTGGGAAGAGAATAATTCTTTTTGTGCTGAAGATTCTTTTGTTAAACCAAAATTTTATCCTCTAATAGAATTTCCTTATCCATCTGGAGCTGGTTTGCACGTGGGACATCCTCGTCCTTATACTGGTATGGATATTGTTGCTCGTAAAAAGAGAATGGAAGGATTCAATGTCCTTTATCCAATTGGTTTTGATGCTTTTGGTTTGCCAACTGAAAATTATGCTATCAAGACCGGTCGTCCACCGGCTGAAGTGACAGCTGAAAATATTGCTAATTTTACCAGACAAATAAAAAGTCTTGGTATTAGTTTCGATTGGTCTCGCGTGGTAGATACTACTGATCCAAAATATTACAAATGGACACAATGGATTTTCTTACAACTTTTCAAACACGGTCTTGCTTACAAGAAAAATATGCCAATTAATTGGTGCACAAGTTGCAAAATTGGTCTTGCCAATGAGGAAGTCGTCGATGGTAAATGTGAACGTTGTGGTGGAGAAGTAGAAAAAAGAGATAAATATCAATGGATGCTCGCTATTACTAAATATGCTGACAAACTTTTGTCAGGTCTAGAAGATGTAGATTATATTGAGCGTGCCAAAGTCCAACAACAAAATTGGATTGGGAAAAGTGAAGGTGCTAGTGTATTTTTCAATATCAAAGACTGCGAAGAAAAAATAGAAGTATTTACTACTCGTCCAGACACTTTGTTTGGTGCGACTTACATGGTCTTGTCGCCAGAACATAATTTGGTAGAAAAATTGAAAGATAAAATCAATAATTTTGCAGATGTAGAAGATTATATCAACAAGGCAAAATTGAAATCAGACTTAGAACGTACCGAATTACAAAAAGAAAAAACAGGTGTGGAGTTGCAAGGTGTCAAAGCAATTAACCCAGTCAACAACGAAGAAATTCCAGTTTTTGTAGCTGATTACGTTTTGGCTACTTATGGTACTGGAGCTATAATGGCGGTGCCAGCACATGATGAGAGAGATTTTGAGTTTGCGAATAAATATAATGTAGCTATAAAAAAAGTTGTTTTACCACCTGCCATTCATTCTTCATATAGAAATGCTGACGATATAGCTGCTGGAGCACCTAGTAGTATTAGAGTAGAAGCAGATTGTTTTCCTGGTGAAGGAACTTCTGTTAACTCTGATTTCTTAAATGGATTAGAAACAAAAGAAGCCAAAGAAAAAATGATTACCTGGTTAGAAGAAAAGAATATTGGTAAAAAACAAATCAATTTCAAACTTCGTGATTGGGTTTTTTCACGTCAAAGATATTGGGGTGAACCTATTCCACTTGTTTATTGTGAAAAATGTGCGAGTGAAAATAAAGGTGGAAATGAACAAAATCCAGGTTGGTTTGCGATTGCTGAAAGTGAACTACCACTTGAATTGCCACAAGTTGAAAAATATGAACCGACAGACACAGGTGAATCTCCATTGTCACAAATTCCTGAATGGGTGAAAACTACTTGTCCAAATTGTGGTGGCGAAGCAAAAAGAGAAACAGATACTATGCCAAATTGGGCAGGAAGTTCTTGGTATTTCCTACGTTATATTGATCCAAACAATGATAAAGAATTTGCTAGTCAAGAAAAATTGAAATATTGGATGTCAGTCGATTGGTACAATGGGGGAATGGAACATACTGTTTTGCATTTACTTTATTCTCGTTTTTGGAATGAATTTTTGTACGATATTGGACTTGTACCAACTAGCGAACCATACAAGAAACGCACTTCACATGGTATGATTCTTGCTAAAGGTGGAGAAAAAATGAGTAAATCCAAAGGTAATGTTGTCAATCCTGATGATGTGGTAGTTGAATTTGGTGCTGATACGCTTCGTACTTATATTATGTTTATGGGTCCATTTGATCAAGCTGTTGAATGGGATACCAATGGCCTTGTTGGTGTCAAAAGATTTCTTGATAGAGTTTGGAATTTGCAAGAAAAAATAAATAATGGGGAACGAGGAATGGGGAATGAGGAACGCGTTGAAAAGCTGATACATCAAGTTATTAAAAAAGTTAGCGATGATATTGATAACATGAGATTTAATACTGCTGTAGCCAAACTTATGGAATTGAGTAATGAAGTTTCCAAAGCTCCTTTTATCTCACAAAAAGATTATTTGGAAATTGTAAAACTACTTTCACCATTCGCGCCACACATGGCAGAAGAACTTTGGGCGATGTATGGAAATAGTCAAAGTATTTCACAAGAAAAATGGCCAGAGTACGACGAAGCAAAAATAAAAGAAGATACTATTACTATTGTTGTTCAAGTCAATGGTAAAGTTCGTGATAGTATAGATGTCCCTGTGGAAATTTCTGAAGAAGATATCAAAGTTCAAGTTTTGGCTTTAGAGAATGTGAAAAAATGGTTGGAAGGTAAAGAACCAAAGAAAGTTATTTATGTTAAGGGAAGATTGGTGAGTGTGGTTGTATAATTTGAATAGCACACGGATGACACAGATTAAACAGATTTTCACTGTTTTTATGAAACATAAGGAGGTTACAGATAAAATAATATCTGCCTTTTATAAAGTATATAATACTTTAGGTTTTGGTTTTTTAGAAAAAGTTTATGAAAAAGCATTGTTGATAGAATTGAGAAAAAATGGATTGGATGCAAGTGCACAAAAAGCAATCAAAGTTCACTATGAAAGTCAGGAAATAGGTGAATACTTTGCAGATATTATAGTCAATGATTGCGTTATTTTGGAATTGAAAGCTGTAGATATTTTATGTGATGAACATAGTTATCAATTGATAAATTATTTGAAAGCAACTAAAATAGAAGTAGGATTACTATTGAATTTTGGCAAAAATCCTCAAATAAAAAGAAAAATTTTTGATAATGATTACAAAAGATCCTTTTAAATCCGTTAAATCTGTGTTATCTGTGTGCTACTTTTACTTAATAAAAAAACGTCTTTTCCTCAAAGACGTTTTTGTTTTGTCTAAAATTTATTTAAACTCTATTTTCAGCTTTACTCATCTTTTCAACTTTCAAATATTTTATCGCCATCTCAGCAACTCCGACAAATATTCCCACATAAAATAAATCACCCATTAAACTATTACGAAAAAATGGTAAAGCCATATAATAGCTTTGCATTAGGCCAGGCAAATTGTGGGTGTACATAGTACCAAAAGCCCAGACAGAGAAATTAGTTACTAAGAAGAAAAGACTTGATCCTGCAAAAGTAGTCAAAATTACGTTTCCAATGTTTTTGTGCTTTTTTAGCCAAGTACCTAATACTGTCGCTAAGATAAAACTGGCGTAAACACTAAACATGATTGGTAGAGAGTAAAATCCCAAGAAAATATCACTTATAAGCATAGCTACGACTGGAATGATAACATTGAGCCTCTTTGGTAAATAAAGCCCGGAAAAGAGGGCTAGAGCCATGATAGGGGCGAAATTGGCAGGATGTGGAAATAATCGTAGTACAAAGCCAACGATTATCATTGTAACGACTAGAATTAGGTGTTTTTTGTTCATATTTTTTGTTCATCCTGAGCCGGCGAAAAACAAGGATAGGATCCCTGCCTGCCGGCAGGCAGGTTTCTTAAATAAAGACTTTTATAGTGAGATAATTTCTGTTCAAAAAAAATTGGACAGAATAACAGGCAAAAACATTATATCAGTGATTATTAATCTAGGCAAATAGTTTGAATAATAAGTAAAGTCCGTAGAGTAGGGAAGCGGCACCAAGTCCAAGAGCTACTTTTTTGTTGGTTGGTAGATTTTTATCTTCATTTTCTTTTGTTTTTTCTATTGTTTCGTTAGTTTGAATATTTTGTTTTTCTTCTTCTATGATTTTATCTTCAGAAGTAGTTTCAGTTTTTTCTCCAAGGACTTGTTCCAGATTGTTTTTTGCAATCAAACTTTGTTTTGTTAGTTTTGTTTCTGCGATTGGTGTCTTTGTAATTTGGATATTTTCTACTGGTAATTCCAAAATTATTGGTAAAATTTCAATTTTTTGTTTTTGAGTTGAAGTTGCAATATCATCAATTATTTCAGGAGTGGATGTTACAATTTCTTCGGTAGAGGTTGCTGTTGTTGAAGTGGTGTTTGTTTCAATTGATCCACCCCCAACATTATTTGTGGGTTGAATAATTGGATCTAGAATTATTGGCCAAGTTTTACCTAGTAGTGAAGGTACTGCGTGTTTCAAACCAAACCAATCTACTGTGCCAGGATTCCAAGAAGTATCATAACTTCCATCATTCTGCAAATTATCTATTAGAATATTTTTTGGATTATAACCTTTGTTTGTTTTCCAATCTAACATGTTTTCATTTAAACTATTAATTCCTAGCATAGACCAACTAGTTGTCAAAACATCAGAAGTTTCATAACCCCAACCACCATCACTAAGTTGAGTTGATTTCAAATAATTTTTAGCATTAGTTATCACGCTTGATTCAATACTGAGTCCTTTACTTTGTCCATAGTCTAAAGCATTGATAACAGCACCAGTCACGTCAGCGCCAGGATATCCAGTCCAAGTAAAAGCACCATTAGAATTTTGGTCAGACAAAATAGTATTTTTTATGTCACTAATAATTTGTGAATTGATATCATAGTCTAGAGCTGACAAACTTAATAAAGCAAAAATATCATCATTGATTCCTGTTTGTCCATATAGACTATTTTGATAGCAATTTTCGTTGTTAATTTTATTTTTTAAATCAATAATTTTGTTATCAGTCTTGGCGACACCAGAAGCAAGTAAAGCTAAAATATGTCGGGGGTAAGCCACACAAAGATTCATGTCACTTGGATCAGTAAAATTATAATTGTAAATATAATCAAATAATGTAGTGTTTGAGATTGCATTTTTGATATCTTTGGCATATTGACCATTGGCGCCAAAAGACATTGCAATCCAATCACTAGTTCCACCATCCAAGATACTACCATCTTCTGCTTGTTGAGTTTTGAAATAATTCAAAATCTTGTTGGCGGCTTCTGTAATTTGGGCTGAAGTAGGAGTGTTATCCACTACATTTATGGATCCACCACTTCCGCCATAATTATTGTTTTCAGATTCTTTATCTTCTTCTGCAATGTCTTCTGTCGGATTTATGATAGTTATTTCACTGGTTATGAATCCTTCTTTTTTGGCATAAATTGTATAAGGTGTTGTAGTTGTAATAGGTAATTCATAAATACCATCTTCGTTAAAAAGTTCTATATTATTTATTACTAGTGTACTACTTGTAGATTTTGATAAAAACAATTTTAAATTTTCATCGATGTTTTCTTCATAAATATATAGGGTTGTGCTTGTATTGATAGTTGGTGTTGTGGTTGTTGTGTTTATTTTAAGATTATAAATATTTTTTTGTAAGACATCTATATTAATATTTTTACTTTTTACAAATTTATTGTTGTCTATATATATATGAAAAGTTCCTATACTATTTGGTAACCAAGATAATTTTCCAATAGTAGATTCTATAGGACTGTCATTTATATAAAAATTTACAGGATTTGTATTTTCTACAAAAGAATTTTCCTTCCATATTAAAGATTGTAAATCTAAAGATTCACCTAAATAAATGGTATTTGTCGTAACATTGATATCTAACAAATCTTGAGACCATTCTCCATAGGCTAAAAATAAATTATTAATAATATTTTCTTCTTTTAATGAAATTTCTGCTATTCCTAAATCAGAATTATTATTATTTTTTTTAACAATCCAAAATTCTGACCAATTTTGTGTATCATTTTCTATTTCATTTATTTTATCAATAAAAAATGTTGGACTTATTTGAAATGATTCTATAAGATTATTTTCTAGTGCAGATTGTAAAGCACAAATAGCTTTGTAACCAGAAAAAGTTGTAGTTGCTCCAGATGAATCCTCAACAACACAAGATTCTGGAACATTTATTTCTTGGTTGACTATAGTCTTTTCAGGTCCTTCAATCCTTAAATTTATATTTATTTCTTCTGTTGCATTGGCAAAATCAAAAGCTGACAGGCTCAAAATTGTTACAGCAGTAACAAATAAAATTTTAGAAAGTACTGTTCTCATATTTCCATTCTATATTATCTCCTGAATTAATTTTTTGGATAGATATTCCAGCTTTGGCACTAACGCCATTTAGGTAGTAAACCCAATATTTACCTTGTTTGTTATCATTTTTTATTTCATTTATTTCATCTACAAATTTTCCCATACTTCCATAATCGATTGTGTGGTATGTAAAATTTGATTCTCTTTGTAATTTATTCATCAGTTCTTCTAGTGTGATATTTTCTTCTTCAAAATTTATTTGATAATTGTTGTCTGCTATTTTTATTGTTGTCGAAAAGGGGAGTGATTGTTCTTCGGTTTTTTGTTCATCTGTTGTGGTGACTATTTTTTCTAATTTCTTTATGATTATTTCTTTTTCTAAAATTTTATTTTCTTGAAATTTTTTTATTTTTGTTTCTTCATTTTTCGGCTCTTCTTTAGTATTAAGTATTTCAACTTTGTTTATCTCTTGTTTAATATTATTATTATCTTTTTCTTGGTAGTAAAAAAGAAAGACAGAAACAATAACTAAAATAGTTAGGAAAATTAAGTGATATTGCCATTTTATTTTTTGCATAAAAAAATCTGCTTTAGTGAGCAGAAAAATAGTTTAAACAAGTCTTATTTGGTAAAAAATAAGATAGGTATTCCTGCTCGGGATAAATCATATTTGAAGACCGGACTTATCCTGATTAAATCGGGAATTACCGTTGCGGCACAGTGGAGGAATTTGACCTCACTTCCAACAAACATAAATTAAGTTGTAATATTTCTATATTATCCTTTTTGTTTTGGTCTGTCAAATTGTGCTTGTGAACAAACTTTTGACAAGTCCTTTTTAGTCTTGCTATAATAGCCTTGGTCTCTTGGCCTGGTTTATTTAAGTAAAATATGTTTATGAATATAAAAATTTCTTTGGTCAGTGCTTTGGCTGTTTTGTCTTTGCTGGGAGCTGGTTGTACACAGTCTATTAGTTTAAATAGTGATTCTACTGGTGGTTTCAATTTTGGAAAAAAAGATGTGCAGAAAGAAAGTGATGAGCTTGGTATTGGTAGTAAAGTCTTTGCTGAGTGGAAAGAAAATACTTGGTACGAAGGATCTATCGACAATACTTGTGAAAATGGTTTTAATATTTATTTTGTAGATAATACTACTAAATGTGCTTCAACTTCTGAAATTTTGAAAAACAAAATGCTTAAAGTAGAAGAAATAAAAGTAGGTACCAAAGTAATTGCCAAGTGGACAACTAAAGCCTATTATGATGCAGAAGTAATAAAAATTACTGGAGATAGATATACTGTAAGATATTATGATAAAATGGAGAGAGATGTAACTTTGGATGAAATGATTTTGGATACACGCACAGCTGTCAGAGGTGATGAAACAGAAGTTGGGCAAATGTTGAAAGATAATTTCAAAGTAGGGGATGTAGTAATAGTCGAATGGATGACGGCTGATTCACTTTATAGTGCTAAGATACAAGGTGTTTGTGACAAAGGTTTGACTGTAAAATATTATGATAATGCAGAAAAATGTTTGGAAACTTCTCAAATAATTTTGGATGTACCTGCTACCAAAGATGCCCTACTTGTTGATACTGAAGTTTTAGTTAGAGACACTAATACTAGTAATTTTTATGCTGGTAAAATTACCAAAATAGTTGGTGCTAATTATGAAGTAAAATATAAGTTGTATGGTGATGAAGTTACTAAAACTTTGGCAATTACACAATTGAGAATAGATAGTAGAAAATAATTTGAAATATAAATAAAAATATCACTTATAAAAGTGATGTTTTTATTTAAGTTATAATTTTAAATTAAATATCAATATTCAAGAACAGATTGAAAGAATATTATTATAGAACAGTTCTTACTTTTTATAACTAATCCCGACTCGTCGGGACAAACAATTTCCCCCTCAAACTCCCCTTAGGTTATTTAAATTTTGATTAATAGTTTAGTTAAAGTAACCAACAAAAAAACATTATTTTTGTAAGTGATATTTTTTTGTATTATTTTTTTAATGAGTCTCTTATTTCTCGAAGAAGTTTTATATCTTCAGGAGTTTCTTTTGGTTTGGACTCTTCTTTTTTCTTGAATTTATTTATTTGTTTTATTATGATAAATATAGAAAAAGAAATAATAACAAAATCTAAAATGTTATTTATAAAAGCTCCATAATTTAGATTTACAGCTTCAGTAGTTTCAGTAGCTTTTTTGAGAGTAAGAGCTAACTTTGAAAAGTCCACTCCACCAGTCATAAAACCAATTGGGGGCATAATAATATCACTGACTAGAGAAGTAACAATTTTTCCAAAAGCTCCACCAATTACGACACCGACTGCCATATCTAGGACATTTCCTTTTATGGCAAATTTTTTGAATTCTTGAAACATATTTTTTTAGTTATCAAATTTAAATGAAGAAACTATCTCTTTGGTAGACTCTACATATGTATCAAAATTTTCAGTAGTTGCTGTATAAGTTAACAGATAAGCTGTTTTTTCTTTCAATACATAGGCATGGCGCACTTTCATAGTTTTGTCTGTCAAATTAGGATAAGTGGCAGTATAAGTCATTACTGCACCCTCTAGACCACCTATAGTTATTTTTTCTGTACTAATAATATTAGCGTTTGTTAATCTTTTTAGAGTGTCAGCTTTGATGATCTCAGTGTACTGATCAAGTGTTACCGGTGGAAATTTACTCAAATCTTGTGTAGAGAGTCCTAAGTTGGTGCCAGTTTTGTCAGCTAAATTTTCTTGATTTTTTGGATAAAATATTATACTACCATTATCTTGCCCTTGAGTTTTCCAGTCCGCTGGATAATATAGTGTTATACCCATTTTGAAATCTTTGTATTTCATTGGCTCAGCTTTTACTAGTGTGTTTGTTTCAGTGTTTTTTGTGGTTTTATTTGTTTGATTTTCTGTTGTGGTGTTGCATCCAGCACCAATTATTGTCAAAGAAAAAACAATAGTTAACAAAGTTTTTTTTGTTTGCATATTTTTTATTTAAAAATAAAATGATTCCGTTCCAACTGTTTTGACTTTGTTGAAACGGAAGATATCTTATTTAGAATGAAAATGATTTGAACATTTCTTGGGCTGTTGCTACAAATTTTTCGAAGTCACCTTGTTTGCCAGTGTAAGTAAGCACATATACATAATCTTCAAACACAGTATATGATTGAACTGTAGCTGTAGGTGTGTCTTGTCCAGGATAAGTACCTGTGAAGATTAGAAATTTACCAGGTTCGCCATCGACTTCTGTATCTTCATGTTTAGTAATTTTCAAATTTTCCATATATTGTCCAAGTGCTTCTGTATTTTGTTTGTCGAATTTGGCTAAGTCCATACCAACTGCACTAAAATCTTGAATCATGATACCAACACTTTCTTGAAATTCATCTGTGGTAGATTGTAATGGTGAAAAAAATGAAGCAATCATAACTTGTCCATCGCCAGGTGTTACTTCCCAATCACTTGGATAATCAATACTTACACCTTCATCTTCATTTGTGTAAGTTTTAAATTCTACATTTGCATTTGTAGTTACTATTTCGTTTTTTTCTTCTATTTTGCTAGGAGTTACTTCTGTATTTTTTTGTTGATTTTTTGCTTCATCATTTAATTTATTTACTGTAGTATTCACATCTGAAACTAATTTTTTACTAGAATTAAAAAAGAAAAAACCTAATCCCAAAAGAGACAAAAGGACTATAATGACTAAAGCTAAAAGTATTTTTTTTACCATATGTTTTGATTATATTAGTTGTAAGATATAATAGTGTTGTTTACACTCTTAGGAACGTTTAAAATTCACCTAATTTCTAATTCCTAATTTCTAATAAAATTTCCAATTAGTTAATTTATACATTGGACATTCCATTAGGAATTAGAGATTAGGTGAATTAGAAATTATTAACGTGTTTGTAAGTGTAAACAACGCTCGTAATTCTTACATATTAGTTATTTAATTTTTTATTGAATATTTAAAGGTTTAGAAAAAAAGTCTGGTTCTACACTTTCAATATTTTTTCTAATAGTATTTCGCATATTTACTAATTCTGGATAATCATAAAAGAATGATATTTTTTGTTCGGCAATATTTTTGCCTGTAGGTTTGTTTGTTAGTACAAAGTGTGCAAAACTTTCGGCGATATCCTCATCAGTATCAGTGCTTGCATATTCAGTGATGAAAACTCCAGGATGATCTTCATAAAAATAAGTTTGATCTTCTTCGTATGCATCATAACCAACGTTATTTTTCCAATCTTCATATAGACCATTGCTCCAGAATTTTTCGAAATAAACAAAAGAATAAGCGTCATCGTAGAGACAACCTTCAGATAATAAATGTGTAAAACAATTATATTCATCATAATTGTCATAATCTACCTGGCTATCGTTTAAAGTCAGTAAGTGTCCAAATTCATGCACTAGGGTATATGTAAAATCTTGTAAATCAAAGAATTTTCCTTTTTCTAGAGTATCAGCTGGATCCACGTAGAAACCCCAAACATTATCATCATTTAGATACATCGAGGCTGATGAGCCATCGACTCCATCGGTATTTATAATAAATTTGTCTATGTACTCTGTGACATCTATTTCACCAAAAATATGATAAAAATAATTCCATAAGAAATTATGTTCTTCTGTGTTGTTTGCTTCCAGAGTAAAATCTGTATCAGTGGTTTTGCTTTCTAAATTTATTTTTTCATTTTCTATTGTATAAATAGCCAAATCTAAGCCATCTTCTCCCTCAACATATTCCAAATTATCTAGATAAGAAACTATATTTGGATTGTCTAAAATATTATTTTTTGGTGATACTTTTGCTTCTGTTATTTTTTCTTCAACAACTTTTGCGTTATTAGTTTCTTCACTTTGTGGTGTAGTTATGACTTGTTGTTTACTTGTGTTAGTAAAAGTAATGAGAGCTATTACAAAAAATATTACAATGGCTGTTCCTGCAATACTTAATAATAAAATCCATTTGTACTGTTTAATAAAAGCTAAAATTTTTTCCATATATTTAATTAAGATTTATTTGTGCTAATTTTACCAGAAATAGGTGATAGAATCAAGTTTTTTGAAAATAAAAAAGACCTTGTAAAAAGGTCTTTTGTTTTTTAGTTAAAACCAGTAAAAATTATCATACAAGCCCCAAAAAGTAAGAATGGTAATATAAAGAAAGATATTATACCTATACCAATATAACGTCTTTTTTTTCTAAAAGGTATATAAATTCCTAATATTGTAAGTGCTATAGGTACGATAATGTATAGCCATGTCATAAAATCATTTCTTGGAAAAACATAAAAAAATGATTGTAGTAATATTGCTAAAAGTATAGAGATTGTAATAAAACCAAAAAAACCAATCATGAAATCAGCCACTTTTTTACTTTTGTTTGTGTAATATCCGTCAGTCTCTGTTTGATTCATTTTTTTTATTTCATCTATTTGTTCTAAACCGTTTGGATTATTTGGATTGTTCATATTTTTTTTCTTTTAGATGCTTCAAGTTTATGAAAACCAAAGCAATGAGTGAAATATATTGAAATAAAGTTAGTCCAAAATAGTGAGGATTTTCTCTGATAAACTCTTCAAAAAATCTAAATATAAAATAGGAATTCATGAGTAAATAAAATAGATATCCCGGCTTGGCTGTCTTTCTTTTGTATAACAGTATTGGAAACATTATCAACATAAATATTGTCTCATATATCTGTGTGGGATGTCTAGCTATATTATCTCCAAAATTTACTCCCCAAGGTAAGTTTGTTGGAATGCCATAACAACAACCTCTCAAAAAACAACCAATTCTACCAATAGCTATTCCCAAAGCTATAGCTGGAGCAAATAAATTTCCCTTTTTTTCTTTGATATTTAATTTCTTTTTTAGATACATGATTGCTAGTGTACCACCAATTAATCCACCAGTAATAGTTCTACCTGCTAAAATATATGTTATGTCAGGAAAATTTTTGATAATGTCTGGAAGATTTATTAGTAATATTGGCAACTTAGCGCCGATTACTCCACCAACTAAACCAGCTATCAAGATATAAAATGATTTTTCGCTAAGATCTTTTTCTTTTTTGGCCAAGATATAATAAACAATTAATCCAACAATTAATCCTAATAATATAAAAAATGAATAAGAATTTACTTCAAAATTATATATATGAAATAATGTTGGCATTATTCCCCAGTTATCTGGATGTATGTGAGAGTCTAACATTTTATTTTTTTAATTTTTTGCTAATTGAACAACAGCCACCAGCTTTCAGACAATTGTATAGTTTGTAAGCAGGACATAAACCAAGAGCTGATATTGTTTTCATGATTGCCAAAAAGAATACTATTATCCAACCAATTTTGATATTTATAAAATATAAAAACACGACAGCAATAAGAGCAAAAAAACTACCAAGAGCGTGGGCAAAACGCATGCCGTCTACTCCAGCATTTATTTTTTTACTTTTTACAAAAAGTCCAATAGTATAATTGTATAAGACAATCATTGGGGCATGTTTGATTGTCAAAAGAGCTGAGAAAAATAATATAGCAAAAGTTAGTAAAACTAGTAATTTTAAGTGTAAAAAAAAGGCTAACCAAAGTATCAACATGACACCATATCGACAAAAAGCAAAAGCATCTTTTCTAATTTCTATAAAATCAGTTGAACAATTTTGGCAACTATTATTTTCTTCGGCTGTTAGCATAAAATTTATTTGTTTATTTTAAATTTTGGGAAAAACATTCCAACTTCTTTTTGATATTGTTTGTAATCTACAAAAGTTTGTGTTAATAATTTTTCTTCTTGTTTGGCTCGGTAATACATGAAAGGTATAAAAATAAAGGCGTGAGCTAAAAAAGCTAAATAGTTACTGTACACTAAACATGAACCGATAAACATCATCATTAGAGAAGCATAGAGTGGATGTCTAACTAGCTTGTACATCCCAGTTTTGGTAAGAGTATGATTTTGATAAATCCTGATTTGATTTGCCCAATTTTTACCTAAGTTTAGCCTTCCTACAATGTTGATTGTACATCCAGCTACAACCATCGTCAATCCTGACAAAATAAGTATATATTGTAAGTTGTGAGGTATTTGAATAGTACCTATTTGGAATCTAATTAGTAAGTAGAAGCCAACAAAAAATAAAGTCATAGTACCTGTTTCTACAATGCTTCTTTTTTCTTTTGTGGCTTTTTTGTCTGCACCTTCTACAAAATTGATAAGTATAGATGTAAACAGAGCAAATAGACAAAAGCCAATAATTATATTGGAAATTAGGTTTATCATTTTCGGTGGAACATGTTATAAGCTGAAAAAGGAATCTTTTTTAGCTCAGGAGTTATAATATGGACACATTCTTTTTGCATAGATTTCATATCGAAATTATAAACATCAATAAAAGAAGTGACACTAATACGAAAAGTATTTTCATCAATATATTTTATTTTTTCCTCTTGTGATTTTAGCAAAAAACTTGCTGGAATGATATTTTTGACATCTTTGATAAAGTTAGTACAATTACAACCACCAATTCCAGAAAAAACTTCATTGGATTTTTCTTTCAAAATTCTATCAGCATCAAAAGCAAAAGTATTATCTATTAGTGGTAAATAACTTTTTACTTTTATTTTTCTGGTGATTGGTACAAATTTTTTTTTGTCTGATTTGACCATATATGTCACAGCCACTCTTTCTACATTGCAAGGTAGGGGAATGATATCACCTTTTTGAAACAAGTCTGGAGCTTGTTCTTCTATTTTTTTGATAACGCCAGATAATGTCAATCTGTTTTTGGTATTTATTTCTCTCAATCTCCCAAAGTAGGTGACTGGTTGAAAATTTATACCTCTAATACCTTTTGTCTCGGTACCAAATTCTATGATTTTGCCAATTTGATCGTCGTTGTAACCTTTATCTAAAGTAGTTACTAGAGTAATAGGTATTTCGTATTTGCGTAAATTTTCAATAGCTTTTAATTTTGTTTCAAGTAAATCTCTACCACGTAAATGAGTGTAAGTACTCTTATCAAAACCATCAAATTGTAAATATACTTCAAATTTGCCTTTGAATTGACTAAGTTCTTTGACAAATTCTTCATCTTCAGCAATTCTAATACCATTGGTATTGAGCATGATATATTTTATCTTTTTTTCTCTAGCTGTTTTGATAATCTCTATTATTTCAGGATGAACAGTTGGTTCACCTCCACTAATTTGTAAAATTTCTGATTCACCACCTTCACTATCCACCAAAAAATCTAACATTTCAGATATTTTTGCTACTGCCAAAGGTTCACCTTTGCCACTATTTGCATAACAAGTTGGGCAACCAAGATTACATTTGTTGGTGACTTCAATCAAAGCTATACAAGTGTGCTGATCATGTTGAGGACATAGACCACAATCAAAAGGACAACCTTTTTCTGTTATTGTTTGAGTTTTGCAAGGTGTGCCTGGTTTATCAAATTCTCTTTTGCTTAGGTGGTACTCTACATTTTCTTCAAACAATTCTTCTTGTAAGCCGTGTTCTTTGCAGAATTTGTGTAAAAATACTTTTTCATCTTTTATAACAATTTTTGTAGGTATTACTTTTAGACATTTTGGACAAATACTCGTGGTCGATTCGTGATAAATATAATTTCTATCCATACTTTGTTGTTTATTTTTAAAAATTTATTTGTGCTAATTCTATCAGAAACAGGAGATAGTATCAAGTTTCTTATAAAACAAAACACCTGAATTACAGGTGTTTTGAAAAAATATTTAGTTGTATTATGTTTGTTGATATTTGAAAGATTTTTTCATAGCTTTCCAGAAAACTTCTTTATTGACACAATGTGGATTGCTACCGTCACAATCTTTGTTTTCCAAGATGTTGCCATATTTAGCAAAGGTATTTTTGTCTTCATACATATACGGATCTTTTTGCAAATTGGCTGTGACTGCTACGTGAGCTTTGTCTACATCTCCACCGGTTTTGGCTAATTCTTCTTCCATACCAAGATTGTAAGCGCGGACAAGACCACGAAACTCAGCTGATTTAGCTTCTTTTTGGACTGTTTCAAGGGCTTCACCAAGTATAGCTGTAGTTGGTGCTGAGGCAGGAGAATCAACAAGGTCTAATAGTTCTCCGAAAGCGGCTTTTTTGGCCTCGTCTGTTATTTTGTCAATGATGTCATCTTTTATTTGATCTTTTATCCGACCTGTTTCTCTGTCAAAATCTTGTTGTTCTTGACTTAATCCTTTGTCAATCGCAGCTTGTCTTTCAAGCATTCTTTCATAAAATAGCAATGATTCATCGTATTTCTTTTCTTTTTCAGTTGGGTTCGAATTCCAGAATTTCAAATAATCTTTGGCATTGCCTAGCTTTTCATTCCAGCGAAGTTTTACCATTTCGGTTGGATCCATATTTTCTATATCATTTTTTGGATCGTTTTTGTAAGCTAGCATTTCACTGATAGCTTTATATTCTTTTTCGCTAAGCTTTTCACCTTTGTAACGCAAACTGTCGTTTAGAGCTGTAAGAGAATTTTTGGTTTTCTCGTCTATTTTTCCACTATAATAGTCCATGGCAGTTTGTTTGTTCATTGGGTCTGTAAGGGATTCGTATTCTTTTTTGTTTTTATCACTTATAATGTCCATGTAATCTGTTTTTTTCTTTTCAAGTTCATCCAATTGTTTTTGTAAATCTTTATCAGGATTAGCTGACAATTCCTTTTTCAAAAGATCTATTTGTTCATCAATTTCAATGACACTGCCTGGTAAGAGATATGGTCCAACTTCTGAAGCGCAATTTTCTTTGTCTGCTCCAGAAAGTAAGATACAGCCTTCAGGATTCTTGAATTTTACTGAAGTGTTGAGCAAGCATTCTTCTTTGGTATATGAATACATACCACCTTCTATTTTGTCACAAGCACTAAGGTCGCCAGTATTTTCAGCAATACGTAGATAGCATTTGTCTTTTGGTGGATTCGAACCTGAATCTGCAAAATCTTCGCCTTTTATTTTTTCGCAAGTGTCCGCAGCTCCTCCTTGGACTGCAGCATTTTGTAAACAATGATCAGGATTATCAAAGAAACTACAAGCCCATTCATTTATATTACTTACACAGCCTGTGAGAAATAGGGGAGCTATCATTATAGTCGCGACTAAAGCAGATTTTTTGGCAAGATTTTTGCTGATTACTGTTTTGACAATGATTATCAAAGTCCAAATAGCGAGTAACCAAAACAAAAATTTGGTGGTGGATAATAGTGGTACGCCAATGTAGTAAATAACACCTCTACCAATGTCAGTATATTTGTTTTCAAAATAAACTAATTGTCTAGCAAAAAAATACCAAGGCAAAGTCATAAGTAAGGCGATAGCTGGAAAAATTAATTTGCAATCTTTCAGTTTGGTTTTTTTCAAAATAAAATAAACAATGTATCCTCCAAGCATAGAGATGAAACCAAGTGCAAGTCCAGCGAAAATACTATACTTACTAAAAATTTTAGTTATACGAGCGTCAGTAATATCAGGGTATTTGATACTTGCCAAATCATAAGCAAAAAAATAAAAAAGACCGCCAAACAGAATCAAAAATAAAAAAGGCATGAGAGCAGAGTGTAAAAAGCATTTCTTTGGCTTTTTTTCTTTCTTTATTTCGGGAATTTCTTCCACTTTTGAATCCACTTTTGTTTCCTCTTGAATTGCTTCATTATTTTCTTCGTCCATATAATTTGGGGTTAGCTACCTTAGTGTAAAATAGGGTAGGGGGTAAGTAAGTGATTAATTGGTAATTTCAGTTATTGATTATAGTATAGCACTTTGATTTTTAAATAAAAATCTTTGTGTTGATAAAATGTTTGGGTAAAAAAACCAGCTAAGCTTTTTAGATGGTTTTTGTGATAGAATATTTTTTAATTTCAACTAACATATTGGCATGATTTACAGTTGCGTCGCATTATTTGAATTAAACATTAGTTACTATTTATTTGTTGTTTTTTATTTCTTATTAAAAAATTCAGGCGATTGAAACCTTGTTAACGCGCAATTCGTAGCATCTTTAAATTCGTCAACACGATTATACAGACCTTTTGAAAGTATTCCGTTCGTTCCATCAAATTGTCTAATATTACCATTAGTATCATTCATTAAATCTTTAACCAAAGGGCCTAACTCTTCGCCATCTTGAATTTTTTTCTGTATAAACATTGGAAGTTGCATTTTTGCACTTATACCAACACCAATCTCACCATGTTTATCCATTATTGCGACAACCCCAGCTAAGAACATTCCATATTTATTAGTATCAACATATCCTTCCATACCAACGTAGTAATCAGCATCTGAATACTTTGTTCTTGCGTTTTTAGCTCTATTAATAACACCTTCAATCCCTTCTTCTAAAATTATTAACACACTTTTTCTTGAACTGCATATTGTGCTGTTGTACGATGTAAATTTTTTATCTTTTTTATATTTTCCCGTGTCGCTGTTTTGTTATTAATAATCGCGAACAAAATTTTTACGTTTTGGATTTTGGGCAGAGGGGCGAGTGATGAATGCCTAAAATTAAAAACACATTATTTATGTTATTATTTTTATTACAGCCACTATAAAATTGTAGAATCTCTAGCAATATCTAAACCCGTAATTTCTTTCCCCATCCAAGACAGAGGAATAAATGTATCAGCTTCCTCTATAGAGTTAAACTCAACTTCAGCACGGATTAAACCTTTAAACTGCCCTTGATAGATTTGTAAAGTTATTTTTGGATTTTCTGACAAAAGGTATGTATCACGTATGGTTGAGCCGTATGCGCGAGATTTGAGATTGTTAAACTCATTTTCTGTTATCTCTTTTTTCTCTCGATTTCGTTCAATGGCGGATATTACATTTTTTTTGTCATAGTAAAATTTATCTTGAATTTTTGATATTCTTTCCTCAGTGTCATCTTTTCCTTTCAGAAAAAATCTTTCGCTGTGCCATGGAGTAATTGCTGAAATATCAGGGCTAGTTTTAATAAAAAATTTTCTTTCAATTTCCTTCATAGTTTATGATGCATCAATTTGATTAAACGACAGGTTCCAATTTTCCTACAATAAACCAATATGAGATAGCTCCTAAAATAGCAATTACTCCCGAAAGAATAATTGGTACAACAAAAGATCCTGTCCTATCCAATAAAAATCCCGTCATAATAGGTGCAATAATACCCGCCATATTCGAAAAAGTATTTTGAATTCCACCAATAGTGCCTACCATATTTTTAGTTCTAGACAAATCACCAGGAATGGCCCAAATCCCTGGGGAAGCCGATATTAAAGCAGTGTAAGAAATTGTTAATAATAACATTGCCATCCAAATACTTTCTGCAAATACAGAAAAAATAATTACGGAAGAAATCAGCATACCTAAACAAAGGGGTATTTTTCGTGCAAAAGATACATTGATATTTTTTGAAATCATTTTGTCGGTTAGATAGCCAACATATAATTCTCCTAAAATTGCAACTAGTGGTGGTATCATCGCAACAAATCCAACCTTTATTAAACTAAACCCTTTTTCCATAACTAAATAAGTTGGAAACCATGTAAGGAAAAAACTTTTTAAGTAATTGTAACAGAAAAACCCTATTGATATACCTATAATTTTTCTATTTTTTAAAAGAGTTAGAATTTGATTTTTAACTTTCACATCAGGTTCTTTATTTTTTTGTATTGGCAAAATAGCTTTCTCCTCATTCGATAGACTTTTAAATTCTTCAGGATCTCGATAATAACTAAACCATACAATAGACCAAATAATTCCAAGAATACTAAAAATAGCAAAAGAGTATCTCCATCCAAATGTAACCATCAAATAAATAATAAAAGGGGCAGCAATTGCTGATCCTATATAAGAGCCTGAATCAAATAAGGCTGTCGCTCGACCCCTCTCTTTTAAAGGAAACCATTGTTTTACAACTTTTGCATTTGATGGAAAAATAGGGGCTTCGCCCATCCCAAGCAGCACTCTGGAGCCCAAAAGAACTTTAAAATTACCAGCCAGTGCTCCTAAACCTGTAAATATAGACCAAAGAAAACATGATAATGCACCCATTATTCTTGAACCTTTTTTATCAACCAAATAACCTCCAAACAACATAAATGCGACATATCCCCATGAAAATGAAGACAGAATAATACCTTGCTGTAGTGAAGAAAGGTGAAACTCGGCTTTGATCTGAAGTATAGCGTGAGAAATGTTAACCCTATCCATGTAATTAATCACGATACCTAAAAACATCAGAGTACCGATTATCCACCTTTTATTATTTTTTAACATAGTGATTCTCATACAATTTAGGGTTATTTAACGACCGTCTCTATAAAATTTCTTTAATTTTAATTTTAAATCTTCCAAAGTGCTAAATACTTCACCTTGCATACCTAACTCAGTAGCCTTGTTAGCATGACTTTCTCTATCATCGACATAGATTATATTTTTAGATGGAATGCCAGCTTTTTCAATAGCTTTTTCAAATATCTCTTTTTCGGGTTTTAAAGAACCGACATCGGAACTAACAATGCTATAATCAAGAAAGCTAGCGTGTCTCTCTTCCATATGTTTTTTTCTATACGTATCAGCATTTGATAATAAACCCGTTTTAACTCCTACATTTCTGTATCTTTTTAAAATATCAACGATATGAGAATTGACTTGGTAAGATTCCGCCCATAGTTTTTCAAGTTGAGAATAATCTAAATCAGCCACAGATCCAGATAGTTTAACAACAATTGACCAAAACTCTTCCCGAGAAATTAAATTTTTTCGGTAAGCTTCGCCGTGAGGTGATTTTTCAGATAAAAGCGCTTTTAGTTTTTCTTCATCAACACCAAGTATGTCGGCCAAATCCTTGTGATGTGGTTGTTGATAATGATCAGAAAGCACACCACCATTGTCTAAAAGAATAAGTTTTTCGACAGAGAGCTTCTGTTTTATTCGTGGTAATTGAGTAAAAGCAGGCATTGAATCTAGTTCAGTCCAATCAAACCAACCTGCCTCATCTGCTTCCTTCTCTTCAACAGAAAAAGTGGTGGAGGGATCCACTATAATCCTAAAAACGGTAGTTATGTCATGATGACCAGCATTTTTACCTTGAGTTAAAATTTTTGAAATATAAAATGGATTAGATCTTTTCATATCTACTGTTAAACCAAGTTCTTCTAAAAGTTCCTTTTGAATTGCGTCTTGTAAAGTTTCTCCAAGATCAACATGTCCACCGGGCATTAAATAAGCCCCCGCCTTTTTGTGGTTTAATAGAAAAACCTTATCCATCGTAGGACTAATAACAAGAGCGACAACGCCTAGATGTTGATCTGGACTTTCTTTTTTAGTAACGTGATCTGTACCTCTAAGCCATCCAATAACTTCTTCTTGAATTTTTTCTTCCTCCGAATCAAATGGAATAATGTGTTCAACAGAACTTATGTAGGATTGACGAACTTTTTCCTTGTTACTAATAAATTCTGGATTGTTAGGTGGTTGTTCCATATTAAATATTTTACACATTAATAAATTAGTTTTTGACTGTTTTACAACAGACGGAAACACTTTATTCCCCTTTAAAATCAATTGAAAAAATTTTGTTTCGCGTCCTTTATTCATTAATCACCATGGGAAAACATGAAAAAGGATAACTGGTATATAATCAGAATAACTCTTGATTTTATCACTATATTGTAGTATAATCAGAACGTTTTTGTATCCAATGTATACTAGGATTTGCTGAAATTATAGCAAAAGAAATGAAATTACGCAATTATATTTATGATTTTCAAAGATAAAATAAAACCAATTCTCGCTCTTGCCCCTATGGCCGACATGACGGACTGGGCTTTTGGTCAAATCTGTCGCCAGGTAGCTGGAGACGATTTTGTGATATTTCGAGAAATGGTGAGTTCAGAAGCGATTGTCCGAACCAATGAAAAGACTTTGAGAATGTGTAAATTTGATAATAATGAACATCCTATCATCCAGCAAGTTTTTGGAGCTTATCCAGAAGTTGTAGTCAGCGCTGCCAAACTTATTGTAGCAAATTACAAACCAGATGGAATCGACGTAAATATGGGTTGTCCTGTGCCAAAAATAGCTGGAAAAGCCGATTGTGGAGCAGCTTTACTCAAAGACCCACAAAGGGCTTATGACATAGTAAAAGCTCTAAAAAAGGCAAATTTGGGCGTCACAATCAGTATTAAAACTAGATTGGGCTGGACTGAAAATGATGATATTTTGACTTTTGCGCCACTGATGGAAAGTGCTGGTGCTGACTTCATTTCTATACATGGTCGCACCAAACAAGAAGGCTATACAGGAACAGCTGATTGGGAAAAAATTGCTCAAGTAAAAAAACTAATTTCTATTCCAGTCTTTGCCAATGGTGATATCAAAAATCAAGCAGATATCAAACGTTGTTTAGAAATTACCGGAGCTGATGGAATTATGATTGGTAGGGGAGCGCTTGGTAATCCTTGGATTTTCAAAGGTTTAGATAGAGAAGATGTTCCTCTAGACGAATTGAAACGCGTGGTAATAGCACACGCCAAACTTCATATACAGCATTATGGTGAAAAAGCGATCACCACATTTCGAAAACATCTGTCTTATTATTTCAAAGGCATGGCTGGAACGAAAGATCTTAGGAGTGAACTCGTACGAGTGAAGAGTATTGAGGAATTAGAAAATATTATAAAAAAAATCCCTGGTTAAGGGATTTTTTATTAATCAGATAAATCACCAGCGTAAGCTGGTGAATGCGTTTAAATGCAGAGCCCCTGGAATTAAGTAATAATTTTGTAAAAAGTAAAAGACGAGAATTTAAATATCAATAAATTTGATTGAATTAAAAACCTTTTTTATAAAGAAGCCTTTACTTTTTATAACTAAAAAGTAACAAAAAGTTTTGAGGGGAAAGAACTCGCCTGTGTTGCCACTTGCGAAATAATCATTAGAAAACAACGGGGCTCAAACAGCTTTCCCCTCAAACTCCCTAAATGTTATTCAAACTCGATAAGTTTGTTTTGGCTGGTATAATCAACAAAAAAAACCACTAGTGGCTGAGCTAGTGGTTTTCATTTTTTAAATTTCTGTAGGGAATGCTTCTTTTATTTGGGCTTGTAATTCTTCAAAACTTGTTTCTTCTAATTTTTGATATAAAAAATTTGTTCCAAGTTTACTTTCTAAATAGATACCTTCAGTAGTTTTTACAATCTTCATTGTTGATACTGGTGTTGTAAATTCTGAAATATATTCACCACTGCTTTTTTTAGAGACTGGACCTGTTAAATAGGGTTTTAAAATTTCGGTTAATTTTTTTTGTAATTCTCTTGAATTTGCATATTTTTTTTCATTTTGTCCATCTATATTCGCTAGAGTTTGTTGTAATTTTTCTCTTTGTTCTGCTACATGAGTTCTTGTTTTATCTAGTGTTCCAAGATCTTTCTTACTTAGTTCACCCATAGCTTTTAGTACATCCGATTCTGTTTGTCCAGGTTTAGATATTTCCATATATTTTTACTTAAATCTTAATTTTAAAATAATTAAAAAGAATTCTATGATATCTTTTTTACTTAATTTTGATTTTCCCTCTCTTCTGTCAATAAATGTAACAGGAATCTCGGTGATTGTAAAGCCTGCTTTTTGTGTTTTGTATAGTAGTTCTTCTTGAAAAGCATAACCATTGCTTTTGATTTCATCAAGATTTAGCGTTTTTAACACTTGTGAATTGAAACAACGAAAACCTGCTGTGACATCTTTGGCTTTTAGTCCAAGCAATATTCTAGAGAGCCACATTGCACCATTACTCATGAATTTGCGAGTGAAGCCCCAACCGATAATTTTTCCGCCAGCTATTTTCCTTGAACCAATTACTAAATCATAATTTTTGGCAGATTCAAGTATAGCTGGTAAATCGTCTGGGTCGTGCGAAAAATCAGCATCCATTTCGAAAATACGATCAGCTTGCAATTCTAAAGCTTTTTTGAAGCCAGCAATATAAGCAGAACCAAGACCAAGCTTGCTGGCACGTTCTAGAATATGTAGGGGATATTTACTTTGTAAATTTTTGACTACTTGAGCTGTACCATCTGGAGAATTGTCGTCAACTACCAAGATTTCTA
>AMFJ01004259.1_pt1 | contig 37693 bp, 51 predicted proteins | sample 427208 | NCBI WGS metagenome assembly AMFJ01 (sample SAMN02954298, study PRJNA114691) | groundwater metagenome | biome: aquatic; feature: subsurface aquifer; material: sediment; isolation source: subsurface aquifer sediment | place: USA: Rifle, CO | collected 2008-08 | reverse complement strand
AATGTCCAAAGGTGTTGTGGCAGTCGGACGAGCCGATGGCGAGGTGATAGAAGATGATATTAATCGCGTTATTACAGAAGCTCAAGCAATTCAGCTTCCTATGAACAAGGATATAATTCACGTGATTCCTAAAAAATATAGATTGGACGATAGTGATAACATAACCAATCCATTGGGAATGAGAGGAGTAAGGCTTGAAGTTGAAGCGCTTATTGTTCAAAGCTCGGCGGCTCACGTAAAAAATCTGAACAAATGTTTTTATCAAGCAGGATTGGAGATTAAGGATATTGCGCTGGAACCGCTTGCTTCAGAAAAATCAGTTCTTACAAAAAAACAAAAAGAGCTGGGAGTGGTCTTGGTGAATATTGGCGGCGGAACAACTTCTTTGGTAGTTTTTGAAGAAGGAGAAATAATTCATACTACCGTGCTGCCTGTTGGAGCCGGACACATAACCAATGACATTGCGATAGGTCTTAGGACCTCAGTGGAAATTGCGGAGAAAATTAAGTTGGAATATGGCAGCGCAATCTCACGAGATATAAATGTGAAAGAAGAAATTGATATTTCAAATTTTGATTCCAGAGAAGAAGGTTTGATTTCAAGACATCATATCGCGGAAATTATAGAAGCCAGGTTGTCCGAGATTTTCGAAATGGTTTATAAAGAACTTAAAAATATTGGAAAAGCGGGATTGTTGCCGGCGGGAGTTGTCTTGGTTGGCGGAGGAGCAAAATTGCCGAGAATTATTGAATTAGCCAAAGATGTTTTGAGGCTTCCTGTGCAAATTGGATTTCCTAGTGGTTTTAATGGTATTATGGATAAGGTGGATGATCCATCGTTTACAACAGTGGCTGGACTCTTGCTTTGGGGAAAAGAGGATATGGGAACGACAGCTGACAATTTGTCAGGCAAGAAAATGATAAATAAGATATCCAAGGGGACTGAATATACTGTTGATAAAGTGCGCGCTTGGGCAAGTAAATTTCTGCCGTAAAGCCTTAAATAAAAACAAAAAACAAATTCTTGACATAAAAAGCTTAGGTATGGTAAATTGAAATACTAAGCGTGTTTTTCGTGAGTTTCACCACATTGTAATTAAGAAATAAATTTAACATATAGCCATTATTGATCGCGAGGTCGATAGGTTGTTGAAAAAGTATGGCAGAAATAAAACCGGACATAGAAACATTTGCAAGGATAAAAGTTGTTGGTGTCGGGGGATCTGGAAACAATGCTATTAGTAGAATGATCGACTCTAAAATAAAGGGAGTTGAATTTGTTGCTATAAATACAGACGCTCAAGCGTTGCATCATTCAAAAGCGCAAGAAAAAGTTCATATCGGAAAAAATCTCACCAAGGGACTTGGAGCTGGAATGAATCCGGAAATTGGAAGACAAGCAGCGGAAGAAAACAGAGACGAAATTCAAGAAGTTCTCAAAGGCGCGGATATGGTTTTTGTTACTTGCGGTCTTGGAGGAGGAACCGGTTCCGGAGCCGCTCCTGTCGTAGCTGAAACAGCCAAGGAATTAGGAGCTCTTACTGTTGCGGTTGTTACTAAACCTTTTTCATTTGAAGGAGCGCAAAGAAGACAAATAGGCGAAGAAGCTCTTCAAAATTTGAAAGACAGGGTGGATACTTTAATTACAATACCTAATGACAAGCTGCTTTCTATCATAGACAGAAAAACCACTTTGATTAACGCTTTCAAAATTGTGGATGATGTTTTGAGACAAGGTGTGCAAGGAATTTCCGATCTGATCACTAAACCGGGAATAGTTAATGTTGACTTTGCCGATGTGCGCGCGATTATGCATGACAGTGGATCAGCTTTGATGGGAATTGGGATTTCCAGTGGAGACAACAGAGCTGCTGAAGCAGCCAAGGCCGCTATCAATAGTCCGCTTTTGGAACTTTCCATTGATGGAGCAAAAGGAGTGTTGTTTAATATTTCCGGATCCAGCGATTTGACTATGTTAGAAATCAATGAAGCCGCTAATATAATTACGGAAAGCATTGATCCGAACGCCAAAGTTATTTTTGGAGCCGTGGTGGATGATCAAGTTAAAAAAGGAGAAATACATATTACTGTTGTTGCAACCGGATTTGACGCGGAAAGAAAAAAGGAAAGTCTTTTGGTAAATAGAGTTTCTTTGAATAAGTCAGCCACTGTTGAAGAAAAAGAAAATGAAGTTGAGGCGGAAAAGGAAGTGGTGGAAACAAAAAAAGAAAGAATAACTTTTCCATCCAGAAAACTCGAAACCAAAATGATTATTGAAGAAAAAATTCAACCAAAATCCATCACATCCAGCGCAAAATCTGAAGAAATCGAAGAAGAAGACGAATTGGAAATCCCAGCCTTTATCAGAAGGAAGATGGAGAAATAACTTACGGTTTACAATTGAAGATAAATAACAAAAACTCGGAAAAAATCCGAGTTTTTGTTAAGAGCATAATTTTATTGTTGTTGCGTGCTATAACCAAGAAATAGTTTCACGCTGCCGCGCACCGTGAAGAATTGTAAGCAATTATTTTTTACGCTGTGCATAACTCGTTTTTTTGGCTTGAAAAAAGGAGCTTGGCACGCATTTGATTTGTGGTATAATGGACTCATAGCATACAAGATGTGGTATAAAAACTCGAAAAAGTTGTATAATAGACGAAATAGAAAAAGTGAAATTCGAGAGTTGTCAAGTTTTTTAAATCCAGATTAGTATATTAGTAAAAGATTGATAATTTGGCGGGTCGCAAACAACAAAAATAAAAATAATTAGCTAAATTAAAATTTTATGATTTGTCCTTTTTGCGGGCATAGCGACACCAAGGTGATCGACTCGCGCGATACTAATGATGGAAGGGCTATTCGCAGGAGAAGGGAATGTGAAAAATGCCAGTCGCGATTCAGCACTTATGAAGAAATGGAAATTATGAGGCTGACTGTTTTGAAACGAGATGGTGTCAAACAAGAATATGATCGAAAGAAAATTGAAACAGGATTTCGCAAGGCGCTGGAAAAATGTTCCATAGCGGAAGATAAAATTCAGAAGGCGCTTGGAGATATCGAATATGAAATTTATTCCAAAGAAACAAATGAAATTAGGAGTAAAGATGTTGGGAAAATAGTTTTGAATAAGTTGAAGGAATTAGACGAGGTTGCCTATTTGAGATTCGCCAGTGTTTACAAATCATTTAAAAGCGCCGAGAGCTTTAAAAAGGAAATGGAAAATTTGAAATCAGAAAAAGATTTGGAATAATATCGTTAAAAAACTTGAAGCTAATAATCACTAAAATTCCGGGGGAATAAAGTTATGAAAAAACAAAAAAAATCGAAAGCAATGAAAAAGACAAAAAAGAAAACCAGTGTCGCAGTTGTCAAAAAAATAAAAAAGTTAAAAAAGACCGCGGTTAAAGTTGTTGCAAAAAAAATAAAAAAAGCTGTTGAAAAAAAGAACGATAATGTTGTCAAAAAGGTTGTCAAAAGAAGCGGGAAAACGGTTCCTTTTGACAAGAAGAAAATTGAAGTGGCGGTGACAAAATCTTTTCTCAATACTGGAGAGGGAACAGAAAAAGACGCAAAAATAGTGGCGGAAAAAGTTGTCAGGATGATTAACAAAGGAAAGAAAAAAGGATATATTCCGGAAATTGAAGAAATTCAGGATTTGGTGGAAAAAGTTTTGATGATTTTGGATTTTGAAGAAACTGCCAAAGCCTATATTCTTTATCGCGAACAACACAGAAAAATTCGTGAAACGGAAGAAGCTTTGGATGAAGCGGTGAATTTGATTGACAAATATATTCAAGAAATAGATTGGAAAGTGAAGGAGAATGCCAATATGGCCTATTCTCTCCAGGGATTGAATAATTATATTTCTTCCATAGTAAGTTCCAAATATTGGATGAACAGGGTTTATACGGAAAAAATTCGCGGAGCGCACGAAGGAGGAGACTTGCATATTCATGATCTTCAATTGGTAGCCGCATATTGTTGCGGATGGGATTTGCAAGATTTGCTTCGTCGAGGGTTTACTGGTGTTTCAGGAAAAGTTTCTTGCAAGCCGGCAAAACATTTTGGATCAGCCTTGGGGCAAATGGTTAATTTTATATATACTTTGCAAGGCGAAGTGGCTGGAGCGCAAGCATTTTCCAATTTTGACACCCTCTTGGCTCCGTTTGTTCGCTATGACAATTTGACTTATGAAGATGTCAAACAGGAAATTCAGTCGTTTGTTTTTAATATGAATGTTTCTACTCGAGTTGGATTTCAAACACCGTTTTCCAATATAACGATGGATGTGATGCCCCCGAAAAATTTAATCAAGGAAGCTGTGATAATTGGCGGTGTTCCTCAAAAAGAAACTTACGGAGATTTTCAGGAAGAAATGAATATGATTAACAAAGCTTTCGCGGAAGTTATGTCAGAGGGAGATTCTAGCGGAAGAATTTTTACCTTTCCTATTCCTACCTATAATATTGGAAAAGATTTTGATTGGAATGATAAGCGTTTTGATCCTATTTGGGAAATGACCGCCAAATATGGAATTCCATATTTTGCCAACTTTGTTAATTCCGATATGGATCCGGATGATGCTCGCAGTATGTGTTGCAGACTCAGATTGGACAATAGAGAGCTTCATAAAAGAGGAGGAGGTTTATTTGGAGCTAATCCACTGACTGGTTCTATTGGTGTTGTGACTATCAATATGCCAAGACTTGGATATATTTCCAAAAATAAAAAAGAGTTTTATAAAAAACTGGATGAATTGATGGATATTGCCAAGGATAGTTTGGAAACAAAAAGAAAACTAGTTGAAGGTCTCACGGAAAAAGGACTTTATCCGTATACAAAGTTTTATCTTGATTCAATAAAATTAAGAAGAGGACAATATTGGGCTAATCATTTTTCAACAATCGGATTAGTTGGTCTGAATGAAGCGCTGCTTAATTTAATAGGAAAGGACATCACAACCAAGGAAGGACAAAAATTTGCCGAAGAAGTTCTGATTTATATGAGAAACAGAATAATCGGTTATCAAAAAGAAACTGGAAATCTTTTCAATTTGGAAGCTACTCCGGCCGAAGGAACTGCTTACAGACTGGCAAGAATTGATCAGGAGAAGCATAAAGATATTGTTTTTGCTAATGACAAGGCGGTGAAGGAGGGCAATGGAGATCCATATTACACTAACTCATCTCAACTCCCGGTTTATTTCACGGAAGACATTTTTGAAGCGCTCGATCTTCAAGATGGATTGCAAACGAAGTATACTGGTGGAACGGTTCTGCATGGATTTTTGGGAGAAAGAATGTGGAATATTGAAGCGGTAAAAAATTTGGTGAGAAAAATTGCCGAAAATTATGCTCTTCCATATTTCACGCTTACGCCGACTTTCAGTATTTGCCCTACGCACGGATATATTTCTGGAGAACATCACACTTGTCCGAAATGCGTGGTTAATCAAAAGACAGAAACTTATTCCAAGGCAATTTAATAAAAATATACGCCATCGGCGTTTAATATAAGTAAAATAAAAAAATAAAAATTAAATTTGACGAGTATTAGTTAATTGATGTTAATTAATATTTATCGAAAAAATATGGAAAAGTATATTTGTCATGATTGTGGGAAAACTCTTGAAAGCAATGAAGAATATATGCCCTATAAAGTGGGCGAGGCTGTTTATGTTAAATGCAAGACTTGCCATCAAAAAGATTCAGTGTTAAGAAATTTTCAAACAACCGAGGTTTATTCCAGAGTGGTGGGATACATCAGGCCGGTGCAACAATGGAACAAAGGAAAACGAACTGAATTTAGAGATCGAGTGGAATTTGTTGTTGAACAGCCTGCTTGCAACGCTTGTTAGAGTTTTACAAATAAAAGATATTGGGGCGGTACTTTCTTTCAGGAAGTATCGCCCGGAATTTTTTTAAATTCTTATGACTATTGGAGGTTTTCAAAAATTAACTCTCATAGATTATCCCGGAAAAATTGCCACCACGGTTTTTACTGTCGGATGTTCTTTTCGTTGCCCTTTTTGTCACAATCCGGAACTTGTCCTGACTAACAATTCGCAATTCTCAACTGATAATAAAATGGAAAAAGAATTTTTTGATTTTTTGGAAAAACGAAAAGGGAAATTAGAAGGAGTTTGTATCACTGGAGGCGAGCCGACAATTCAGTCGGACATTATTGAGTTTATCAAAAAAATAAAAAAAATGGGTTTTTTGGTGAAACTGGATTCCAATGGAACGCGACCGGATATTTTGAAAAAAATAATCGATCAGAAAATAGTTGATTTTATCGCGATGGATATAAAAAATTCCTTGGAAAGATATAGTGAAACAGTGGGATTAAAAGCGGACACAGAAAGAATAAAACTAAGCATTGATATGATTATGCGCAGCGGCATCGATTATGAATTCAGAACAACAGTTGTCCCGGGAATCCATTTTGAAGAAGATTTTGAAAAGGTAGCTGAATTAATCGACGGGGCTAAAAATTATTATCTTCAAGAATATCGCGATATAAAAATTCTTGATCCGAAACTCAAACAGAAAACCCAAGGCAAAACATTGGATCTGGATAAAATTAAAAGAAAAATTGAAAAACATTTTGGAAATATGGGAATCAGAAGATGATTTTCAGAAAAAATAAATATGAAAAAAACAATCTTTTCTATAATAATTATAGCGCTTATATCAATGGGAACATATCTCTATTTTTTGGGTGTTGAAAATTATCAATTAATAAATGATGAAGGAAAAAAACTAACAAAGAATATTCTCAAGAAAATAAGCGAAATTGTTTATCGCGAAGCGACTATTCATAATCCCGAAGGCGATATGTTGCCGGATCAGGTTGATGATATAATAAAAGAAAAAATAAAAGAAAATATTGAATGAGAATTTATGTTAGGGTTTCTCCTCGGTCATCCAAAAATAGCGTGGAAAAAATTTCCGACGGAGAATATAAAGTAAAATTGACCGCTCCTCCGGTTGACGGACAAGCCAATGATATGCTAATAAAAGTATTAGCTGATTATTTTGGTGTTTCAAAAAGTTCCTTAAAAATAGTCGGCGGAAAATCCGCCAAAACGAAGATGATTGATATTGAAAAATAGAGACAGGAGAAAGAAATGGCAAAAAACTTTGCCGAAATTATGACTGAAAACGGAGGGTTTGTTATGTGTGAGACTGATGGAAGAACACGAAACTTGGTTATGTCCGATGGCGGTGAATTGTGCGCAATCACTCCTGGACCAAATCTGGTGCCGGCAACACCAGAAGAAGAACGCAGATACAGAGGTGGTGAAACTGAAAAAAGTCTTCCCAATGAGGAGGGAATACCTGTCTGAAAAATGACGGGCATATATTTATGGTAATATCCGGCAGAAGAATTTCTGCCGGATATTTTTCTTATGATTTATTTCAAGGCTATTTATATTGTTTAAAATGATTTATGCTAATTTACGCATATGCGTAAATTAGTAATATTTGGAAAATTGAAAAATAGTTTGATATAGGTTTGGTATACTTAATGAATGAACAAGTCGAGAATATTTTTATTGTTATCTTTGAGCTTTATTTTTGGAATCGGAATGCGATCTTTTTTTGAAATACCAATAACTTTTATTTTATGGGGAACAATTATTTCTATTGCACTGCTTGCGATTTTTTGGAAAAACAGGACTGCGATAATAGTCGCTTTTTTTATTTTGTTTTTTATTTTGGGAATTTTTTCTTTGGACAGGCGAATGAATTTTTTTGACGACATTGGTTTGGATGGAAAAAATATAGAAGGAAAGGCGATTATTGTGAAAGAGCCGGAGAATAAAGACGGCTATCAAAAAATTGTCGCAAAACTGGAAAGTAAAAATGAAAAAGTTTTAATCAACACTTCTTCTTTCGAAGAATATTTTTATGGAGAAGAACTTTATATTTCCTGCATTTTGGAAATTTCAAAAAACAAGGACGATTCTTTTGACTATAAAATGTATTTGGCAAAAGATAGAATAAAATATATATGCAACAAGGCGAAAATAGAAAAAACGGGAAATAAGAATAACAATAAAATATACGCTTTCATTTTAAAAATAAAAAACAATTTAGAAAAAAATATTTTTCAATCCATTCCTCAACCGGAGGCGGCATTGGCCAATGGAGTTCTTTTCGGAGGATCATCGGCAATGTCAAAGGAAATTCAAGACAGTTTTTCTCGAACCGGAATGACGCACATTGTTGCTGTTTCCGGATATAATGTGACGATTATCGCGGAATATTTTGTTTTGTTGGGAATTTTTCTTGGTATGTGGAGAAAGCAAGCGTTGTGGTTTGCGATTTTTGGAATTTTTTTGTTTGTGGCGATGATTGGATTTCCGTCTTCGGCGGCGCGGGCGGGAGTAATGGGAACTGTTTTGATTTGGGCGATGAAAAATGGAAGACTTTCCAATTCGCTAAATGCCATAATTTTTGCCGGCGCAGTTATGCTCGCGATAAATCCGATGCTATTGCGATGGGATATTGGTTTTCAACTTTCTTTTTTGGCTACTCTGGGAATAGTTTTGTTTTCTCCGCTGGCAGAAAAAATTTCTCTCAAAAAATTTAATCCGTTAGGTTTTTCTGAAATTATTTTTCTTTCTCTTTGCGCGCAGATTTTTGTGATACCGATAATAATGTATAATTTTAAAACTGTTTCGTTGATTTCTATACTAGTGAACGTTTTGGTTCTGCCGATAGTTCCAATTTCAATGGCGCTTTCATTTTTGGCGGCGATTTCCGGTTTTTTTCTGAATCCGGTTTGGAATATTTTTGCCTGGCTGGCACATTTGCCGTTATACTATGAAATAGAAGTGATTAAATTTTTTTCGAATTTTTCTTGGGCCAGCGTCGGTGTTGACAATGTGAATATGTTTTTAATCGTCGTATATTATTTGGCGCTGGGAAGTGGTTTATTCTTTGCAAGAAGAATTGGAAATATGAAAATTAAAGATTGAAATGACAGATGAAAATTTGAATATGTTTAATCGTAAAACAATTTATGGAATTTTATTCGGCTTGCTGGCTGCCGGTTTGATTTTGGCGGGGATAATTTTTTATTCAAAGAGCCAAAAATTGAAAGTCGTTTTTTTGAATGTCGGTCAGGGCGATGCCATTTTGATTTCGCAGGGTTCAAATCAAATCTTGATTGATGGAGGAAAGAGCGGACAAATTCTTTTGGAAAAACTTGGAAAATATATTTCTTTTTGGGATCGCAAAATAGAAACGATTGTCATAACGCATCCCGACCAAGATCACATCGGTGGATTTGCGGATGTTTTCAAGAGCTATAAAATTGAAACGGTCGTCAAAACCAATGCCGCAAGCTCTTCCAAGACATTTGAATTTTTAAGCAACGATATAAATTCGGAAGGTTCTGAAATTGTTGAAGCAAAAAAGGGAGTGAGAATTTCTTTTCCCAATGGAGCGGAAATGGATTTGATTTTTCCATCATCTTCAGTTTCGGAAAATGAAAAGGACACCAATTCTCAAAGTGTTGTTTCTGTTTTGAAAATCGGAAATTACAAGTTTTTATTTACGGGTGATTTAACTGCTGAAAAAGAAGAAGAGATTTCGCAAAAAGGATTTGATATTTCCGCCGATGTTTTGAAAGTTGCCCATCATGGTTCAAAATATTCCACCGGAGAGGAATTTTTGAAAAAAGTTTCTCCTCAAGAAGCGATAATTTCCGTGGGAAAAAATTCCTATGGTCATCCGGCGGAAGAAACTTTGGAAAAATTACGCAGCATCGGAACAAAAATTCTAAGAACAGACGAAACAGGGGATATCATCTACAAATGCCGTCTCCCAAACGAAGAATGCCAGAGGAAATAGACGCACTTGTCTTTTTCTATTTCTTTGCTAGAATAATTAAAAGAACCAAGCGGCTTAGCCGCTCTTAATTTATAAGAATTTAAATGAATATGGAAAAGCATCCAAAAAAAGAAAGGACACTGGTTATAATTAAGCCCGATGGAATACAAAGAAGTTTAGTGGGTGAAATAATAAAGCGATATGAGAGAGTTGGATTGAAACTTGTGGCAATGAAAATGGTGATTCCGACAGAAGAAATGGCAATAAAGCACTATTATGAAGTTGGAGGAGATGCTTGGTTAGAAGAGGTTGGAAGAAAGGCTAGAGCTGCATATGAAAAAAAAGGTTTGACAAGTCCCTATGCGACTAATATGGAAAATGGAAAAGCTGTAATGATGAGCAATGCGAAATATTTAAGCGCAGGTCCAGTCGTGGCAATGATATGGCAGGGTAATCAAGCTTGCGCATTGGTTAGAAAAATTACCGGAAGCACAGAACCTCTAACTGCCGATGTTGGATCAATTAGAAGTGATTTTACTTTAGACACATATTCTTTGGCTGATACTGATCAGAGAAGCGTTAGAAACCTTTTACATGCCTCAGGTAATGTCGAGGAAGCAGAAAAAGAAATTCCTATTTGGTTTTCGGGAAATGAAATATTGGAATATAAACATATTCAAGAGCAGATACTATATGATGTTAATCTTGATGGAATACTCGAATAGAAGTTATCTTTTTAAGTAAATATGAAAAACCAGTCTTCTGAAGACTGGTTTTTTGTTGAATATTTAAAAACTTGTTTTTTTGATGAAATATGGTAGGTTATTTATATATTAGTTTGTTTTTTGGGTTTTGTTCGGACGGGAAAATTCCTATCCGGAAAAGTGCTGGTGAAATGAAACAAATTTTTAAAAAAAGGGAGGTTCTATGGGGAAGAAAAATGGAAAAAGGGGACACTACTGTGTAAATCCAGGCATCTGTGACATTTGCGGAAGACGGGAGAGTCAAAAGTACAAAAAAATTGCGAGACTGGCAATTGGGGAACAAGTTTTGACATCGTCTGCTGCGGACGCAGATGACCTTAAACGCTTTGGTCACAAGCCGTGCGCGATGCGTGATTAAAACGCTGTCAAGAAAAGAGGAAAAAGGGATTGGTCAACGGCCAATCCCTAAAATTTTGGAATTATTTGCGCTTGGATATATAATAGAAAAAATAATGCCTATTTTTTATGGGGAATAATTGGACAAGCAAAGTATTTTTAGCGGTTTTGAAGTTGGCGGCTTTGGCGGCGGTTGTTTTTGTTGGGCTCAGTTTTCGTTCCGCCGACGTGAAAAAACTTTCATTTGATTTTAGAAATGAAGTTGGGAATGATTTTGAACAGCAGATTTCCGAGATAAAGGAAAATATTCAAAACAAATTTCCCGAGCTGCAAGGAATTGTTCAAAAAAAATATCAATGGGATTATAACGGCAAGTCTTATTTCGTTTCCCAGACTTTATATGATTCAGTGTATAACTTTTATAAATCCCAACCCAAAACGTATACCTATTTTTCCGAATTGCCGGCTAATTGGGAAGAAGAATATTATGGAATGTTTATTGGGCAAAATGAAAAAGATTCTTCTATTGTGAATTTATCCGGAGCGATTAAAGAAATTGGCGAAAAAAATAAACTAAGCAAAGACCAGATAGCGGAATTAGTTTTGGCGTTTGTTCAATCAATTCCGTATGATGATAAAAAGGCGGAAAATATTTTGTCCAAAACCGGAAATGAAACAATGAGTTATCCCTATGAACTTTTGTATGAAAATAAAGGAGTTTGCTCGGACAAGAGTTTCTTGGCGACTGTCTTGTTGCGAAGCTTGGGATATGGAACAACTCTTTTTGTTTATGAAAATGAAAATCATATGGCCATTGGAATCCAATGTCCCGAGGAATATTCAACTTATGGAAGCGGGTATTGCTATGCGGAAACTACTAGTGTTGGAAATAAAATAGGAATAGTGCCAGAGTTAAAAACTGGAGTCGGAAAAGCCGTTGGTGAGCAGCAGCTAGAATATTTCAGTGAAGATCAGAATTCTTCGGATGGAAAAGTTGTTTTGACTGAAGTTAAAATTTTTCAAAAAACTGTTGGAGAAGAATATCGAGGAATAATTCAAACAATAAAAACCAACAAAGAAATAGAAACGCTTAAGATTGAAATCAGCGCTTTATCCGGGGAGCTGAAAAAACTTAAAAATACCGTGGATGAATATGAAAAAGATTTGGCGGACAGGAAAAAGGAATTGGATAAATATCTGAAAAATGACGAGGTTGATAAATACAACAAGGGAGTTAAAAAATATAACGAAGTTCTGGAAGACTATAAAGACGAAGTAAAAAGTTACAATGACAAGGTCGCTCTCTATAACAAAAAAGTTGCTCGATACAATTATTTAATAAAATTATAGTTGTGTTATGATGGATAAATAAATTATTTAATTTTTTTAAAAAAAATAAAAATGAGAAAAATATTTTTGGATATTGAAACTATTCCGGCCGGAGAGGAAAGTTTTGAAAAATTGCGATATTTGTATGAGAAAAAAAAGAAAGACGATGAAACATTTGATGATTTTGTTTCCAAGACCGGCTTGGACGGAACTTTTGGAAGAATTCTTTGTATCGGTTATGCGGTTGACAACGGAGAAATGGAAATTTTCCATAATGAAAATAACGAAAGGGAAACATTGGTTCAATTTTGGGATTTGGTTAGGTCTATCAGCATTTCTCCTCGCAATATGCAATATCCCGATTATGGAGTTCTTTTTGTCGGGCATAATGTGATGGATTTTGATTTGAGATTTATTTATCAGCGTTCAATAATTTTGGGAGTAAAACCAGCCTACGATATTAATTTCGCGCGGTATAGAAATTATCCGATTTTTGACACAATGAAAGAGTGGGTGAAATGGTCCAACTCTTCTGTCGGTCTTGAGTCCTTGGCTTTGGCTCTTAACATTCCTTCTCCCAAGGATGGTATTGATGGTTCGCAAGTGTATAATTTTTATAAAAACGGAAAGATAAAAGATATTTTGGAATATTGCAAAAGAGATGTTGACACAACGCGAGAAGTTTATAGAAAAATGATCTTCGAAGATAAGCAGACGCTTTTTTAGTTTTTCGAAAATATCAAACTGTCATAAAACACTGAAACTATTGTAGTAAAAAAGCAAAGCATTGCAACTAAGTAAACTACAAATGAAAGGAGGTGTGGGAATATGAAAAATTTAAGCGCTTTTGACTGGGTGGTTTTAATACTTGTTGTTGTGGGTAGTTTGAATTGGGGGCTAGTGGGACTGTTTAATTTTGATTTAGTGGGAGTTATTTTTGGAAAAATGAGCATTGTTTCAAGAGGTGTATATACTATCGTGGGAATTGCTGGATTATATCTTCTTTCAAATTTAGGAAATTTAGAAAGAAAATAAAATAATCAGAAGATGTTTTTTATTGCATCGTTTTCGCAAAAAAAGATTCCGATATTCGGAATCTTTTTTTGGAAGTTTTTCTGAAATTATTTGGAGTCAGTCTTTATGCATTTGGTGCAAATTTTCACTCTTTTTCCAGAAACCTTTTTGGCTTGCAAATTGATTTTGAATGTTCGCTTGCTTGCTATGTTAGAATGGCTTCTTGAATTTCCGGCAACCGTTCCTCTTCCGCATACGCTGCATACTTTGCTCATAGTTATTTTTATAAAACGCATATCGTATAACGCCAGCGGATATTTGTTTTTTTATCCGTTTCACGCTTCACGTTTCACGCTTCACGTCAGATTGATTTATTACAGAGTTTATGCTAACATATAAAGCAGTTTTTGACAAGAGTTAATGGAGAATCTAATTTTTTTTAAAAAACTATGCTTAACGAAATTGTTCTAGTTGTTTTTTATTTGGTAATTCTTTTATATTCAATCATAATTCATGAAATTTCTCATGGATATGTTGCTTTGCGCTTGGGAGATGTGACTGCGAAATTAGCCGGAAGGCTTAATTTAAATCCGATGAATCATATCGATCCGTGGGGTTCATTGCTTGTTCCGGTGCTGATGCTTTTCGTGACTGGTTTCAGATTTGCTTTCGGTTGGGCGAAACCAGTTCCTTATAATCCGTATAATTTGAGAAATCAGGAATGGGGTCCAGTTCTTGTTGCTTTGGGTGGTCCCGGTTCAAATATTCTAATTGCCACAGTCGCCGCTATTTTGGCAAAAATGATAACTATTCCGGCAGTTCTCAAGAGTAATATAATTACATCTATTATAGCCGCTGATTGGAGCGGTTTGGCTACTATAATTTCCGGATCGATAGAAGCGATAATTTTTGTGATGCTGGGTATGATAATTTTTTGGAATGTTATTTTGGCATTTTTTAATCTTATTCCCGTTCCGCCGTTAGATGGTTCTAAATTGCTTTTCTATATTGTTCCAATGAAAAGCGGAACAATAATGCTTTTGGAACAATTTGGATTTGCGTTGCTTCTGTTTGTGGTGATATTTCTTTCCGGACCATTATCATATTTTCTTGGATTAATGCTGAACTTTTTCTTCAGAATAACCTTGTAAATATTTTTCACAACCTCAATTTTTGATCCGGATATTTCCCGTATTGACAGATTTGGATATATTGTATATTATTATTTTACTGTGTAAAAAACGGTTTCCAAAGAAAGAGTTGCTGGAAATCGCAAGCAGTGTTTTTTATTTACTTTTGATTTTAAAAGACAATTTACTATGCCAACAATCAATCAGTTAGTTAAGAAAAGCAGAACATCAGCTAAGAAAAAATCAAAGTCTCCAGCCTTGACTTACGTTTTCAATACTTTGAAAAACAAACCAAAGGAGACAGTCAGCCCTTTTAAAAGAGGTGTTTGTATTAAAGTTGGAACAACTACTCCAAAAAAACCTAACTCAGCTCTTCGAAAAATTGCCAGAGTCAGACTTACCAATGGAATGGAAGTAACAGCTTATATCCCGGGAGTCGGACATAACTTGCAAGAACATTCAATCGTTGTGATTCGCGGAGGAAGAGTAAAAGATCTTCCCGGTGTTCGTTATCATATTGTCAGAGGAGTGTTGGATAGCGCCGGCGTGGAAAAAAGAAACAGAGGAAGAAGCAAATACGGAGCTAAAAGACCAAAGAAAGCAGAATAATAATAAATTTGAATTAATAAATAAATATGGCACGAAGAGCAAGAATATATAAAAAACATTGGAAAGTCGATTCAAAATACGGCAACTTTTTAGTGGGACGTTTTATTGGAAAAATAATGATTGATGGAAAAAGAAGCGTGGCTGAAAAAGTTATGTATAAAGCGTTTGATGTTATTCATGAAAGAACAAAAAAAGGAGGACTTAATGTTTTCGAACAAGCTTTGAAAAATGTTTCACCGCTTTTGGAACTTAAATCTAAAAGAGTGGGAGGCGCGAACTATCAGGTTCCGGTTCAAGTTTTAGGAGAGAGAAGACAAACTTTGGCTGTTCGCTGGATACTGGCTGCTTGCAGAAGCAAGAAAGGAAAAAGTATGTCAGAAAAATTAGCTGATGAATTTATTGATGCAGCCAACAAGACCGGCGCAGCAATGAAAAAAAGAGAAGATGTTCACAGAATGGCTGAAGCTAACAAGGCTTTCGCTCACTTTGCTTAAAACAAATTTAATTATAAAAACTTATGGGACTTGTAAGTCCTATGGGTTGTATTTTCAACTATGCCACGCAAGACTACTATTGAAAAATTAAGAAATATTGGAATTATCGCTCATATTGATGGAGGAAAGACAACTACCACCGAGCGTATTTTGTTTTACACCGGAATTACTCATAAAATTGGTGAAGTGCACGAAGGAGCGGCTGTTATGGATTGGATGGAACAAGAACGTGAACGAGGAATCACTATCACCAGCGCGGCTACAACTTGTTTTTGGAAAGAGCATCAAATAAATATCATTGACACTCCCGGTCATGTTGATTTCACTGTGGAAGTGGAAAGATCCCTTCGCGTGCTTGATGGCGCGGTGGTTGTTTTTGATGGAAAAGAAGGTGTGGAACCGCAATCTGAAACAGTGTGGCGTCAAGCTGACAAATATAAAGTTCCTCGAATGTGTTTTGTTAACAAGATTGACAAAGAGGGGGCTGATTTTGATAAGGCGCTTGAATCTATTTGGAATCGTTTGACTCCTAATGCTGTGGCTTTGCAAATTCCAATCGGAGAAAGAAGTGATTTTTCCGGAATGGTGGATTTGATGAAAATGAAAGCCTACACATTTGAAGGAGAAATGGGAGAAAAAGTTGTGGAAAGCGAAATTCCTGCTGAACTTGTTGAAAAAGCTAATCAATGGAGAGAAAAAATGATAGAAAGAATTTCTGAAACTGATGATTCTTTGACTGAAAAATATTTAGGAGGAGAAGAAATTTCTACGGAAGAACTGAAAACAGCTCTTCGCAAAGCTACTATTGCTGTTAAATTAATCCCTGTTTTTATGGGAACTGCTCTTAGAAATAAAGGTGTTCAATTGATTCTTGATGCGGTTGTTGATTATCTTCCTTCACCGGTTGATATTGATAGCGTCAAAGGAATAAATCCAAAAGATGGTAGTGAAGTTGAAAGAGCGGCTTCTGATGAAGAACCTTTTTCTGCGTTGGCGTTTAAAGTCGCAACTGACCCGTTTGTTGGTCAGCTGACTTTTTTCCGCGTTTATTCAGGAACACTTAAAGCTGGATCATATGTTTTGAATTCTACCAAAGGAGAGAAGGAAAGAATCGGACGCATTCTTCAAATGCATGCCAATCATCGAGAAGAAATCGAAGATATTTATTCTGGAGGAATTGGAGCGATTGTTGGATTGAAAGACACAGTAACCGGTGATACTCTTTGCGCTGAAGACAAGCCGATTATTTTGGAAGCCATCACATTTCCGGAACCGGTTATTGATATTGCCGTTGAGCCGAAAACCAAAGCCGATCAAGAAAAAATGGGCGCGGCGCTTAGGAAACTTGCTCAAGAAGATCCAACTTTGAGATTGAGAACAGATGAAGAAAGCGGACAAACTATTATTTCCGGAATGGGAGAATTACATTTGGATATTATTATTGATAGAATGAAAAGAGAATTTAAGGTGGAAGCTAATATCGGTCAACCGCAAGTGGCTTATCGCGAAACAATTAAATCTTCAGCCGAGGCGGAAGGGAAATATATCAAACAATCTGGAGGTCGCGGACAATATGGACATTGTTGGGTTAAGGTTGAACCGCAAGATGAAACCGGAAAAGGATTTGAATTTGTTGATGAAATCAAAGGAGGCGCTATTCCGCAAGAATTTATTCCTGCGGTGCAAAAAGGAGTCAAAGAAGCGATGGAGAATGGTGTTTTGGCCGGCTATCCATTGGTTGATATCAAAGCGACATTGTATGATGGAACTTTTCATGACGTTGACTCATCGGAGGCTGCTTTTAAAATCGCCGGTTCTATGGCTTTTCGAGAAGCTGTCAAAAGGTCAAACCCTATTTTGCTTGAACCGATAATGAAAGTGCAGGTCATAACCCCGGAACAATTTATGGGAGATGTTGTGGGAGATATAAATTCAAGAAGAGGAATAATTAAAGATATTAATGATAGAGGAGAGGGTAATGCCAGAGTAAAAGAAATAAATGGAGAAATTCCTTTGGCGTCTATGTTCGGGTATGCCACCCAACTTAGAAGTATGACGCAGGGAAGAGCCAGTTATGTGATGGAATTTGGACACTACAATGAAGTGCCGAAAAATGTGGCAGAAACGATTATTAGCAAGCAAAAATAGGCATTTTTCAAGTATTTTTATTAAGGTTGTATAATAACCCTTGACAATAAAAATATATTGTGTAAAATGAGTAAGTATTAATTTTCGCAAGAAAGTGTTTTAATTTGCGTGAATCTTTAAATTGTTTTATAATAAAAAGATAAGTAATAAATAAAATTATTTGCATTCGCAGGCTATTTTGGCCAGCGGTTAATCGCAAAACAATCAAGTATGGCAGCAGAAAAATACGTACGATCAAAAACCCACGTTAATGTAGGAACAATAGGACATGTTGACCACGGTAAGACAACTCTTACAGCGGCTCTTTTGCATGTGCTAAGTTTAAAAGGATTTGCAAAGGAAAAAGCAGTTGATGAAATTGACAAAGCTCCAGAAGAAAGAGAACGTGGAATTACTATTGCTACCGCTCACTGTGAATATGAATCAGACACAAGACACTATGCTCACGTAGACTGTCCTGGACATGCTGACTATATCAAGAATATGATTACCGGTGCCGCTCAAATGGACGGAGCTATTTTGGTTGTTAGCGCGACTGATGGACCGATGCCGCAAACTCGAGAACACATTCTTTTGGCAAGACAAGTTGGTGTTCCTCAAATTGTTGTGTTCATCAACAAGGTTGATATGGTTGATGATCCTGAGCTTATTGATTTGGTTGAAGCTGAAGTTAGAGAGCTTCTTTCAAAATATGAATTTGATGGAGACAATGCTAAAATTATTCGCGGTTCAGCTTTGAAAGCTTTGGAAACAAAGACAGTGGATGAAGAATGGGCTAAGCCGATTATAGATTTGGTTGCCGCTGTTGATGAACAAATTCCTGAGCCTGTCCGCAATGTAGACAAGCCATTCCTAATGCCTATTGAAGATATTTTCTCAATTGAAGGTCGCGGAACTGTTGTTACTGGAAGAATCGAAAGAGGAGTTGTTAATGTCAATGAGGAAGTTGAATTGGTGGGAATCAGACCAACCGCTAAAACTGTTGTTACTGGAGTAGAAATGTTTAACAAATCTCTTGACAGAGGACAAGCGGGAGACAATGCAGGACTTTTGCTTCGAGGTATTAAAAAAGAAGATGTTGAAAGAGGACAAGTTCTTGCAAAACCGGGATCAATCACTCCACATACTGAATTTGAAGGAGAAGTATATATTTTGACCAAAGAAGAAGGTGGAAGACACACTCCTTTCTTCAAGGGATATAAACCACAGTTTTACATTAGAACAACTGATGTGACCGGAGAAGTTATTCTTCCGGAAGGAACTGAAATGGTTATGCCTGGAGACACTATCAAACTTAACATCAAACTTATTGCCCCAGTTGCGTTGGAAGAAGGAATGCGTTTTGCAATCCGTGAAGGAGGAAGAACTGTTGGAGCTGGTGTAGCAACTAAGATTGTTAAATAATCTTGAGAGAACTATGTGAGCATAAGATTGACTTATGCTCACTTGTGTTCACTTAAATAGCGTGAAATAAATAAAGTAATTTTTGACACAGATGGTTGCTAAAAAAACAGAAAAAGAACAGTCTAGCAGAATCAGAATTAAGATTAGAGCCTATGACAACAAAGTCATAGATCAATCAGCTCGTAAAATCGTTGAAACTGCCGAGAGAACAGGAGCTCGCATAACAGGTCCAGTACCTCTTCCAACAGAGATTCATAAAGTTACAGTGAATAAATCAACTTTTGTTCACAAAGACGCCAGGGATCAATATGAGATGAGAGTGCACAAGAGATTGATTGATATTACTGAACCAACTCCGAAAACGATTGAAAGTTTGACTAATCTCGATTTGCCGGCCGGAGTGGATATAGAAATAAAAATGTAGGACAATATTTATATCTAGTTAAAGTCCCTCAAAAGGGGATACTCAACTAGCCAGGGCGCAGTTTTCAAACTACGTCGAAAAGTCTGGCTTTTGAGGTCAGATTTTTTATTAACAAGATTTGTAAGTTAACGATAAGAAAAAATACGATGAGCAAATTTATACTGGGAAAAAAATTAGGAATGACAACTATATATGACAAGGAAGCGGGAGCTCTCAATGTTACGTTGATTGAATGTGGAGAAAATAAAATTTCATTTTTGAGAACGAAAGAAAAAGATGGATATGACGCAGTTCGCTTGGAAATGCCAAAGACAAAAAACAAAACTCATAAAAAAGAATTCAAGATTAGCGAACCAGTTGATTTTAAAATTGGGGACGTTGTTGGAATAGACGCTTTTGCTATCGGAGACAAAGTAAAAATAAGCGGAATTGCCAAGGCTAAAGGTTTCCAAGGAGTTGTAAAAAGACATGGTTTCAAGGGAGCGCCAAAAACACACGGACACAAACATGATCATCGCGCGCCTGGATCAATCGGAGCTCAGCAACCGCAACATGTTATCAAAGGAAAAAGAATGGCAGGAAGAATGGGAGGAAAGAGAACCAGCTCACTGAATGTAAAAATTGCCTTTATAGATAAAGAGAAAAATTTATTGGGAGTTAAAGGGGCTGTCCCGGGAGTTGCTGGAAGAGTAGTGGAAATAATTGGATAAATTTGATATTAGAAATTAGAATAAAAATATGGCAAAGATTTCGATACACAATCTGGAAGGAAAAAAAACGGGAGATATGGAAATATCGGACGCAGTTTTTTCTGTTCCATCAAATGATGATTTGTTGCATCAAGTTTATGTTGCAGTCGCATCAAACAAAAGAACATCAATAGCTCATACAAAAGATAGATCTGAAAGAGCTGGTTCTGGAAAGAAACCATGGAAACAAAAAGGAACGGGAAATGCTCGTGTGGGACAAGCCAGGAATCCTGTTTGGAGAAAAGGTGGAGTTTCTTTCGGTCCGACAAGCGACAGAAATTTTAGCAAAAATGTGAATAGAAAAATGAAGCAAAAAGCGGTTTTGATTGCTTTGAGTGAAAAAGTTAGGAACAAATCTTTGATTATTTTGGAAGATTTTAATATAAAGAATAAGAAAACTAAGGAATTTGCAAATGTTTTGAAGAATTTGAAAGCGACCGGAAAAATATTAATCGGTTTTGATGAAAAAGAAAAAGAAACGCGCGCCTATTCTCGCAACATAGAAAACACAACTAATGTTTTTACCAGAAATTTGAATGTGTTTGATTTGTTGAATAACAAGACATTGATTATGAGTAAGGCATCAATTGAATATATTGAAGAGAAGAACAAATAATTGAATATAAGAAATAGAATAATTATAGATTTATAAAGTTATGGCACTGTTTAATAAAAAAGAAGAAAAAGAAGAGAAAGATTTAAAAGACGAAACCAAAAAAGTGGTTAAGGCTAAATCAAAAAAGGCTGAACCGATTTCTGTTAGAAATTCTGAATTTGCATACAATGTATTGATTGAACCTTGGATTACTGAAAAGTCTCACTCTGCCATAAGCTCTAATAAATATTTTTTTAAGGTTTCCAAAAGAGCTACAAAAGGAGAAGTGAAAAAGGCGGTTGAAGGAACATATAATGTGAAGGTTGAAAAGATTGCGATTGTTAACACTCAATCAAGAGTTAAAAATTTTGGAAGAAACACAGGAATAAAAGCCGGATTCAAGAAAGCAATATTAACACTCAAAGAAGGAAGTTCGATAGAACTATTCAAAGGAGCATAATACGATAATTTTGATTTTTGATTTTTAAATTTTGAATTTAATGAAAGAATATGGCAATTAAAGTCTACAAAAGAAATACAGCAGGAAGAAGAAATATGTCCGTTGTTAAACCGGATGATCTTACTGACAAAAAACCGGAGAAATCTCTGTTGGCTAAACTTACGGAAAAAGCCGGAAGAGCTGGTGGAAAAATAGCGGTTCGTCATCAAGGAGGAGGTCACAAAAGAAGATACAGATTGGTTGATTTTAAGCAAGACAAGTTGGATATTCCGGGAAAAATTATTGCGATTGAAAAAGATCCAAATAGAAGCGCTCTTATTGCATTGATTTCCTATAAAGATGGAGAGAAGAGATATATACTTGCTTCAGAAGGAATGAAGGCAGGTGTGGAAATAATGGCATCTGAAAAAGCTGAAATAAAAAAAGGAAATAGAACAACATTGAAAAATATCCCGGTTGGAACAATAATTTGCAATATCGAATTGACTGTTGGCAGAGGAGGACAGATTGTGAGAAGCGCTGGATCAGGAGCATCTCTTATGGCTGCGGATGGAAAAATGGTTCAGATTAAATTAGCATCAGGAGAAATAAGATTGATAAGCGGAGAATGTTTTGCTACAATTGGACAGGTCAGCAATTTTGAACACGGAGTTGAAAGAATAGGAAAAGCTGGAAGAAGCAGATGGAAAGGAGTTCGTCCGGCAGTTCGAGGTAGTGCGATGAATCCTGTTGATCATCCGCACGGAGGAGGAGAAGGAAGACAAGGTGTTGGTTTGAAATATCCAAAGACTCCTTGGGGCAAGCATGCTCTCGGAACAAAAACTAGAAAAAAATCCAAATATAGTGATAAGTTTATTGTAAAGAGGAAAACTAAGAAAAAATAAGAACAATTATTATGTCAAGAAGTTTAAAGAAAGGATTGTATGTTGATGAAAGAGTCCTGAGAAAAGTAGAAAATACAAAGCCTGGTCAGAACATAAAAACATGGTCAAGAGCTTGTGTAATTTCTCCTGAAATGGTGGGACGCACTTTCGAAGTTCACAATGGAAGAAAGTTTATACCGGTATATGCCACTGAAGAAATGGTTGGACATAGATTGGGAGAATTTTCTCCAACAAGAACTTTCAACAGGCATGGAGGAAAAATGCAGAAAGAAATAGAAGTTGCCGCAAAACAAAAAGCGCAAGACGCCGCCAAAGCCGTCAAGACAGAAACAGTAAAAAAGAAATAACGATATTATAATTCGCAATAAAATTAGAGCAAATTAGAGTTTAAATTATATGAAAGTAGAAGCAATACTGAAAAATTTAAGAGTATCTCCAAGAAAAGTCAGATTGGTGGTGAACCTTATTAAAGGAATGGATGCCAATGAGGCTTTGGTTCAGCTTCCGTATACCGGAAAAAAATCAAACAGAGAAATAGGAAAGCTTTTGAAAAGCGCCATTGCAAATGCTGAAAATAATTTTGGTTTGGATGTTAAAAACTTATTTGTTTCAGATATTCAGGTAGGAGAGGGACCAACCTTAAAAAGATGGCTTCCTCGCGCTTTCGGAAGAGCAACTCAACTTATGAAAAGGACCTCTAATATTTATTTGATACTGGAAGAGAAAATTGAAAGCAAACCTGGAAAAAGAAAAGTTGTGAAGAAGAAACAAACAAAGGAGGAAAAGGAAATAGAAAATATCGAAGAAGAGAAAAGTGAAATCAAGGAAGAGAAAAAAGCTCCGATAAAAAGCAATTCATTCAGGGGTGTTGTCAATAAGGGACAAAAAAGCGGATGGTCAAAGAAAGTTTTTCAGAGAAAATCAGCGTAAAAAGAAAATGTGATTGATATTTTGAATAATTATAGGAAGATATATTAAAATAATTAGAGATTTATAACATTATGGGAAAGAAAGTTAATCCAACAGGACTGAGACTAGGAATTATTTCCACCTGGAAATCAAAGTGGTTTTCGGCTAGGGGATATGCGCATAATTTGAGACAGGATGTTGAAATCAGAGAATTTGTTTCTACGCGCTGGAAGTCTGCATCGATAGCAGAAGTTGGTCTTGAAAGATCTGCTAATACAATCAAGGTTGTGATAAAAACATCAAGGCCGGGAGTTTTGATTGGTAGAGGAGGAACTGGAATTGAAGATATCAGCAGCGCTATCAAGAAAAAGTTTTTTTCCAATAAAAAAGTTGATCTAAAAATAGAAGTGCAGGAAGTTAAGCAATTTGAAGAAAATGCAATGTTGGTGTCTCAAAATGTTGCTGAACAATTGGAAAAAAGAGTTCCATTTAGAAAGATTTTGAAATCAATGTTGGATCAAGTGGAAAAAAATAAGAATGTCAAAGGAATAAAAATAGAAGTTTCCGGACGACTTGGAGGAGCTGAAATGTCCAGAAGAGAATGGCTTTCCAGAGGAACAGTTCCATTGCATACATTGAGAGCCGATATTGATTTTGCTAGAAGCACTGCCCACACAACTCATGGTTCAATTGGAGTGAAAGTTTGGTTGTATAAGGGAGAAGTATTTGATAGAAATTAAAAAATAAGAATTTTCGGTTTTGAATTTTAAATTTTGAATTACAACTGTTATGTTGATGCCAAAAAAAGTAAAACATAGAAAGATCCATAGAGGAGGAGCTATACGAGGTGTTGCAACCAAAGGAAATATGGTTAGTTTTGGAAGTTTTGGTCTTCAGGCCGCAACTTCAGGACTTATTTCCGCCAGGCAAATTGAAGCTGCTCGCAGAGCTATGACTAGATATATGAAAAGAGGAGGAAAGGTTTGGACTAGAATTTTCCCGGACAAACCAATGACCAAGAAAGGAAATGAAACTCCTATGGGTAAAGGAAAAGGAAGCGTGGATCATTTCGTGGCTAAAATAAAACAAGGAAAAATGCTTTTTGAACTAGATGGTGTTACTGAAGATATAGCTAGAGAATCACTGAGATTGGCTTCGCATAAGCTTTGCGTCAAAACAAAATTTATCATCAGACAGAAATAGAATATAAGAATAATCGGTTTAATTAATATAAGCTAGCAAAAATGAAAATACAGGAAATAAGAGATATGAAAAAAGAAGAACTTGAAAAGTTCGTTGAAGAAAAGAGAGCTTTGGCTGTTAAGCTTAGATTTGATATTGCGACCAAACAAACAAAGAACAACAAGGAATATAGTCAAGTAAGAAAAGATATTGCAAGAGCTTTGACAATTCTTAATGATTTAGAAATAGAGAATAAGGCATAATTTTAATAACAATGTTAATAGGTATGAAAAAGAGTATTAAGAAAATCAAGAAAGGTGTAGTTGTCAGCGATGCTATGGACAAAACAATTGTCGTGGCTATTGATAGTTTGAAAACTCATCAAAAATATTTAAAAAAATATGTTTCCACAAAAAAATACAAAGTGCACGACCCTGAAAATAAATTTAAGAAGGGTGATGTAGTGGAATTTGTTGAATGTAGCCCGATTAGTAAAGATAAAAATCACACAGTTTTATATAAGTAAAAATATAGGTAATTTAGAAATAGTAATAATATGATTCAAGCAGAGACAAAATTAAGAGTAGCAGACAATTCAGGAGCAAAAATAATTGAATGCTTCAAAGTTTTAGGCGGAACCAGAAAGCGTTATGCTTCCGTTGGCGATATTATTGTGGCTTCAGTTAAGACTTCAGAACCGAGAGGAATGGTCAAGAAAGGCGATAAGGTTAAAGCTGTTATTGTCAGACAGGCAAAATCTCTGAGAAGAAAAGATGGATCATATATAAAATTTGATGAAAACGCAGCAGTGATTGTGGATGATAAAGAACCGAAGGGAACTCGCATATTTGGTCCGGTTGCGAGAGAGCTTAGAGAAAAAGGATTTAGCAAAATTGTTTCATTGGCACCAGAAGTATTATAAACACATATTACGAATATATATATGAGAATAAAAAAAGGAGATCAAGTTCAAGTAATAGCTGGAAAAAATAAGGGCAAAAAAGGAAAAGTTGTCCGAGTCTTGCTTGATGCTGAAAAAATTGTTGTGGAGAATGTGAATATTGTTAAAAAGCACGTGAAACCGAAAAGAGACGGAGAAAAAGGGCAAATAGTTGAAGTAGCCGCTCCATTCAGCGTTTCAAATGCTATGCTTATTTGTCCTAATTGCGGAAAAATGACCAGAGTTGCTTATTCAGTAAAGAAAGAAAGTAAATCAAGATTGTGCAAGAAATGCAATAAAGAGTTTTAATTTTTGATTGGTATAATTTAATCACTATGAATGTCGTTTCAACAAAAGAAAAATATATAAAAACGGTTGTTCCTGAAATGGAAAGCAAATTTGGATATGGAAACATTATGGCAGTTCCGAAAATTTACAAAGTTGTTGTGAATGTCGGTATTGGAAAGATAGGCCGAGAAGGAGATAAAGCGCAAGAAATTTTTGAATATGTGAAAGTGATAACAGGGCAAAAACCTGTGAAAACCAAGGCGAAAAAAGCTATTGCCGGTTTTAAAACCAGAGAGGGAATGGAAGTCGGAATCAAGGTAACATTAAGAGGAGAAAGAATGTGGTCTTTTATTGACAGACTTATCAATGTAACATTGTCCAGAACCAGAGACTTTCAAGGCATCCCGGTTTCATCTGTTGATTCTAGCGGAAATTTAAATATAGGAATAAGAGAGCATATTATTTTCCCGGAAGTTTCTCCGGAACACGTGAAGACAATATTTGGTTTGCAAATTACAGTTACCTCGACAGCAAAGAATAATAAAGAAGGAATGGAATTTTATAGATTATTAGGTTTTCCAATAAAAAAGAATTAAGTATAAGTAACGAACATATTGTTATATGGCAAAAACATCAACAGAAGCTAGAGCATTAAAAAAACCAAAGTTCTCAACAAGAGCTGTGAATAGGTGTTGGAGATGCGGAAGAAAACACGGATATCTGAGAAAATTTGAAATTTGCAGGATTTGTTTCAGAGAACTTGCCAGCAAAGGAGAAATCCCGGGTGTTAAGAAGAGTAGTTGGTAGAATATATTATATATTAATTGATTTAAATTTTTGAATTTACACTAAAAGCGTATGTTAGATACAATCAGCGACATGCTTACCAGAATAAGAAATGCCCAGATAGCCGGACACAAAGAAGTGGCGGTGCCATTTTCCAAATTAAAATTGGCTATTGCCAAGATCTTGGAAGAAAAGGATTTCATAGGGTCAGCCCAAGAAGACGGGAAAGAGACTTCTCAAAAAGTTGTCATCCAGCTTAAATATGAAAAAATTTCTAATAACAAGAAAGTTCCGGCAATAAAAGGAATAAAAAGAGTGAGCAAGGAAGGACAAAGAATATACGTTAGAAAAAATGAAATCAAATCAATCAAGAATGGCTATGGAATTTCAGTTGTTTCAACATCTAAGGGTGTTATGACCGGAGAAGATGCGAGAAAAAGAGGGTTGGGAGGAGAAGTTATTTGTGAAGTCTGGTAGGTATCAACAATTTTAAATTTTGATTTATATTTATAATATGAGTAGAATAGGAAAAAAAATAATAGCAATACCTTCTGGCGTTACAGTGGAAGTTAAAGATAATATTGTGACAGCTAAAGGAGCTAAGGGAACTTTGTCTTTTGAACATCGAAACGAGGTGGCTGTTGTTATTTCAACAGAAAGTATCGTTATTGAGAAAAAAGGAAAAACAAAGGAAACTCCTGCTATTTGGGGAACAACATCCAGAATGGTGGAAAATTTGCTAATAGGAGTTTCTCAAAATTTTGAAAAAAAACTGGAATTAAACGGAGTCGGATTCAGAATGTCTGTGACTGGGAAAAATGTCAACTTGGCTTTGGGATTTTCTCATCCGGTGGTAGTTCCGATTGTGGAAGGGATTGATGTCAAGATTGAAGGAAATGTTATGACTATTTCTGGAATAGATAAATATAAAGTGGGACAATTTGCGGCTAATATTAAGAAACTTAAACCAGTAGAACCGTACAAGGGAAAAGGATTTAAATATGCGGGAGAAATTGTGAGAAGAAAAGAAGGTAAACGAGCAGCAGCTTAGTAAACGAAGTAATTTTTTGTTAATCAATTTTAGATTATGAAGACAATAAATAAAAAAGAATTAAGAATAAAGAGAAGAAGAAGGGTACGAGCTAAAGTTTCCGGAACTTCTGACAGGCCGCGACTATCTATTTTTATGAGCTCAACCTCTATTTATGCTCAAATTATTGATGACGCAAACGGAAGAACTTTGGCGGCAGCTAACATAAAGGAGATAAAAGGAGCAAAGAATAATATTGCCGGAGCTACGGAAATTGGAAAACTTATTGCCAAAAAAGCCAAAGAGGCTAAAATTGAAAAGATTGTTTTTGATAGAAGTGGTTATAATTATCATGGGAAAGCTAAGGCGGTGGCTGATGGAGCCAGAGAAGGTGGTCTAGAATTTTAATTTATTTTTTGAATTTTAATATTATTGTATGGCTAATAAAAATAGTAACAAGTTTAAAAGAAGAGAAAAACCGGAGTTTGAACAAAAACTTTTGGATTTAGCTCGCGTAACTCGTGTTGTTAAGGGTGGTCGTCGTTTCAGATTTCGCGCTACTTTGGTGATTGGAGATCGCAAGGGAAGAGTTGGTGTTGGTGTTGCCAAGGGAACTGATGTTTCTGATTCTATTCAAAAAGCGTATAATGATGCTAAGAAAAATATCATCAATGTAAAATTGAACGGCAATACAATAACTCACGATGTTATAAAAAAACTTGGAAGCGCGAAAGTTCTTCTCAAACCAGCCGCTGAAGGAAAAGGAATTATCGCCGGAGGAGCAGTGCGATCAGTTGTTGATCTAGCTGGAATCAGAGATATTGTTTCAAAATCATTAGGTTGTTCCAATAAGCTTAATGTTGCTCGAGCAACCATAGAAGCATTGAAAGAATTGAAAGATCCCAGAATTAAACAAGAAGTAGCGTAACCGCGATAATGACTAATGAATAACTAATATTATGCAAATCCATCAATTAACCATCAAAAAAAGAAAGGCAAAAAAGACCATAGGTCGCGGAGGAAAAAGAGGAACCTATTCCGGACGTGGCAATAAAGGACAAAAAGCGAGAAGCGGAGCTTCAATCGATCCTCTTTTTGAAGGTGGAAGATCATCGCTTGTTGAGAGATTGAAAAAAGTGCGAGGATTCAAATCTCGTAACAAAAAGAAAGTTGTGGTTAAATTGGCTGAACTGGAAACAAAATTCAAAGATGGAGATGTTATCAGTTTGGAAAATTTGATAAAAGCGAAAATTATCAGCAAGAAAGATTTGCAAAGTGGAGTCAAGATTCTTTCAACCGGATCTATCACAAAAAAACTTACTATTGAAAAAAATATCCTTCTTTCCGAATCAGCCAAGGAAGCGATTGAAAAAGCCGGAGGAACAGTAGAGGAAAAAGAAAAAAAGGCAGAAAGTAAGAAAGAAAAAAAAGTTTCCAAAAAATAAAGCCAAAAAATTCTTACATATACAAAAAATCCCGCCCAGGCGGGATTTTTTGTGTTCTTTTTTTGGGCTTGAAATTATTGTTGATATGAGCTATATTGGAGAAGGCTTGGAAATGAGCCTATTAATAATGCTTTCTTAAATAAATCGGTGATAGAGCCGTAATGTTTGTATTTAGAAAAAAAACAATATGATTGAAAAAATAAAGCAAATTTTAAAAATCAAAGAACTTCGCAATAAAATATTTTTTATTGTAGTTATTTTGGTTGTTTTTAGATTGGCAGCCAACATTCCGCTTCCTTGGGTGGACACCCAACAATTGAAAACTCTTTTTGATGGAAATCAATTTTTGGGACTGCTAAATATTTTTTCAGGAGGCGGACTTTCTAATATTTCCATTGTTCTTTTGGGTGTTGGCCCCTACATCACAGCTTCGATTATTATGCAGCTTCTGACTATGATTGTTCCTCGATTGGAACAGCTCTACAAAGAAGAAGGCGAAGCGGGAAGACAAAAATTCAATATGTGGACCAGATGGCTGACTGTTCCATTGTCAACGCTTCAAACATTTGGAATGATAACTCTTTTGAAATCTCAAAATGTTTTTGGCGCGCTCAACTTTTTTCAAATGGCGTCTATTATTGTGATTGCGACTGCCGGAACAATTTTTCTGATGTGGTTGGGAGAACTTATCACTGAAAAAGGAATTGGCAACGGAGTTTCCTTTTTGATTTTTGCTGGAATCGTGTCCAGTCTTCCTGGCGGAATTTCTCAATTGTTTCTGACTTTTGATTCAACGCAAATTTTTTCCTATTTGCTTCTTTTGATTGTCGCGTTGATAACGGTGGCGGGAGTGGTTCTCATTGCGGAAGGGCAAAGAAATATTCCGGTTTCCTATGCCAAAAGAATTCGTGGCAACAAAACATTGGGCGGGTCAACAACTCATCTTCCATTGAGAGTTAATCAAGCCGGAGTTATACCGATTATCTTTGCTGTTTCCATAATGATGTTTCCGAGAATGATTACCAGTTTCTTGGTCAGAGTGGATAATGCTTTTGTCGCCAACATTGCCAAATCGGTGGATAATCTTTTTCAAGATCAACTTTTCTACGGAATATTTTATTTTGTTTTAGTTGTGATGTTTACCTATTTTTACACAGCGGTGGTTTTTGATCCCAATAAAATTGCGGAAAATTTGCAGAAACAAGGAGGATATGTTCCTGGAATCAGACCGGGCAAACCTACGTCGGAACATTTGTATAAGATAATGAACAGAATAACTCTGACGGGGGCATTGTTTCTTGGGGCAATAGCGGTGTTGCCGTTGGTAATTCAGGGAGTGACTAATCTTAGTGGTTTCACAATCGGCGGAACTAGCATTTTGATTGCCGTTTCGGTTGTTATTGAAACAATCAAACAGGTGGAAGGGCAGTTGGTTATGAGGGATTATGATGGATTTTAGAAAGGAATAAAAAGTAAAAAATAAAAAAGAATGAATGTAGTTATATTGGGTCCTCAGGGAAGCGGGAAGGGAACGCAGGCGCACATTTTGGCGGAAGAATTTAAACTGGCTCATATTGAAATGGGTTTGTTGTTGAGAAACATCGCCAAAGAAAATTCCGATTTAGGTAGAGAAATCGACGCCATTGTTAACAACAAAAAGGAACTTGCTCCGGATGAAATAGTATATTCTGTTTTGCGTGAAGCGATTGAAAAAGTTCCAAAAGACAGCGGAATTATTTTTGACGGAGTGCCGAGAAGATTGGAGCAAATAGAGAATGTCGAAAAAATACTTTCAGAATATGGAAGAAAAATAGACGCGGTTATATATATTGCTTTGCCGTTTGAAGAATCAATCGAAAGAATCACCAAGAGATTCGGTTGTGTTTCTTGCGGAGCGCACTTGATAATGAAAGAAGACGTGCACAGTTCGGAAGACAAATGCCCGAAATGTGGCGGTCAAATAAGTCAGAGAAAAGACGACACACTGGAGGGAATAACAAAAAGGTTGAATATTTTCTATAAAGACACTATTCCGGTTATTGAATATTATAGAAAAAATAATCTTCTCTATGAAGTTGATGGAAAAAGAAATGTGGAGTCGGTTTATTTGGACATATCGGAAAAAGCTAAATCTTATTTGTAATGAAAAATGTTTTCAATCAAAGTAAAAAATGAAAAAGAAATAGGTATAATGCGCGAGGCCGGAAAAAAACTTTTATCGGTTATGGATAATCTTGCCAAGGAAGTTAGGTCGAATGTTAGTACTTATGATTTAGACAAGCTTGCAGAAGAGCTTGTTTTTTCTGTCGGAGGAAAACCAGCTTTCAAAGGTTATGGAGAAAAAAGAAATCCTTTTCCTGCGACAATTTGCGCTTCCATTAACAATGAAGTTGTTCACGGAGTTCCCCGAAAAGAAAAAATTCTTAAAGAAGGAGATATTTTCAAAATTGATATTGGTATGAAATATCAAGGATATTTTGTTGATATGGCAAGAACTTTTGCTGTGGGAAAAATATCCAAAGACGCGCAAAGCTTGATGGATGCAACAAGAGAATGTTTTTGGGTTGGGATTGAAAATATCAAATCCGGATCAAAACTTAGCGATTTTTCCAAAGCTGTTGAAAGTTATATCAAAAGTTGCGGATATTCAGTGGTGAGAAATCTTGTCGGGCATGGAATCGGAGAGCAACTGCACGAAGATCCGCAAGTTCCCAATTTTTTCGATCCCAAAATGATTGATTATGCATTGGAAACCGGGAACACTTTGGCGCTGGAACCAATGGTGAACCAAGGCGATCACAGAACAAAAATTGGAAAAGACGGATGGGTTTTTGAAACTGCCGACGGAAAACTTTCCGCTCACTATGAAAACACCATTTTGATAACAGACGATGGTGTGGAAGTATTGACGAACTAAAGAATAAGCAAGATACTTAAGGCACTTCTTTCAATTATACTACAAATTTATGAAAAAGTCAATAGATAGTCGAAATTCATCCGAGACAAGCTCATATTTGGGCATAGATTTTGGTCAAGTGAAAATCGGAATTGCGGTTGCGGATCAGGAAACCAGAATGGCTTTTGTTTTGGGTATTTTCAAAAATGACAAAAATTTTTGGGATAAAATGAAAGAAATTTGCGATCAGAAAAATGTCGAGAAAATTATTATTGGAATTTCTAATAGCAAAATGAAGTCTTCTAATACTCAGGAGCAAAAAAAATTTGGCGAGGAAACTGAGAAGAAAATCGGAGTGAGTGTGGAATTTCAAGAAGAAATGTTCACCACAAAAATAGCGCATATGAATTTGTTGGAAAAAGGAGAAAAAAATATTTCAAAAATAGACGACGGAGAAGCGGCGCGGATAATTCTTCAAAGCTGGCTGGATAAATAATATAGGCGGTTAAAAAAGTTATGTTATAATAGATATAGATAATTGTAATCAAATAAGCTTTATAAAAAATGGAAGAGAAAATGTATTTATCGGTTATTATTCCCGCATATCGCGAAGCGGAACGCATCGGAAGCAATCTTTTGGAAATTGACAAGTTTCTTTCGGGGAAAGATTATTCCTACGAAATAGTGGTGGTGACGGACGGTTCTCCTGATAACACTCCGGAAGTGGCGAGAAACTATGCCGGACAAATCAGAAATTTGCGCGTTATTGAAAATAAAGAAAATCATGGCAAGGGATATGTTGTGCGACAAGGTCTTTTGGAAGCGAAAGGAAAATACAGAGTGTTTTTGGATGCCGACGGTTCAACTTCCATCACTCATTTGGATAAATTTTTGCCGGAATTTGAAAATGGTTATGATGTGGTGATTGGTTCTCGCGATATCGAAGGATCATTTATTCAAGTTCATCAACCAAAACACAGAGAAATTATGGGCGATATGGGAAACTGGTTGATTCGCATAGTTTTGGGTCTTTGGAAATATCCTGACACGCAATGCGGATTTAAAATGCTTTCCGATCGAGCCGCTAACGAAGTAGCCAGCCGAATGGTAGTGGATAGATTTGGATTTGATTTCGAACTGATTGTTTTGGCGGAAGAACTGGGTTTCAAAGTCAAGCAAATGCCGGTCAGATGGCTTAATGAAGAAGGTTCATCAGTTGGACTTACCGGTCCTAATGGATTCATTCAAGTTTTGATAGATCTTTTCAAAACAAAAATGAGGTTGGTTTCAGGAGAATATAATATAAACAAAAAATAGTTTTAGTTGAAAAAATAAAAACAAAAAAGTGAATATAAACGTATCAGACGCTTCTGGACAATCTTCCGATGTTTCAGAGGTTAAATCGTCAGAAGCGGAAAAAAATAAAAAACAACCGGTTTCAGAATTACGCCAAGATCTCATCACGGGAGATTGGGTTGTGATTGCAATTGGTCGGGCAAAAAGACCGCACGAGTTTGGCGAACGCGAAAGAATTAAAAATGACACCGGAATTGAGAATTGTCCTTTTGAGAATTTTGAAGAAAAAAAACAAGAAAAAGATGTTTTAATATACCATAGGGAAGACGGAGACTGGACCTTGCGAGTTTTTCCCAATAAATATCCGGCTTTTGCCAGAGGAAGCTTGCCGAAAAATCTTGATGAAGGACCATACTTTGCTATGAATGGTTCCGGATATCACGAATTGGTTGTGACAAGAGATCACTATCGACATATCGCGCTGATGGATCACATTGAAATCGCTGAGATTTTTGACGCTTTTCAGGACAGGTATTTGGATCTTATGAAAAAAAAGAGCGTCAGCTACATCGCGCTTTTTCACAATTACGGAAAAGAAGCCGGCGCTTCTGTGGCGCATCCGCATTCGCAAATTATGGCGATTCCTGTTATATCTCCCTATCTAAAACAAGAACTGGACGGAGCGGAACTCTATCACAGAAAAAACAAAAAATGCGTTTATTGCACAATGATAGAGCACGAAATGGAAGACAGAAAAAGAGTGCTTTTTGAAAATGAAAATTTTATCGCAATGTGTCCTTTTTCCAGCCGGGCGGCTTTTGAAGTTTGGGTGATGCCTAAAAAACACAGTCCCTATTTTGAACGCATCACTGACGAACAGAAAATAAAATTGGCTGAAGTTTTTGGCAAAACGATGAAATCAATCTACAAAGCGCTTAATGATCCGCCATATAATTTCTATATTCACACTTCTCCTTGCGATGGAAAGGATTATCCTCATTTTCATTGGCATATAGAAATTTTGCCGCACACGGCCACTTGGGCGGGTTTTGAATTGGAAACGGGAATTGAAATTTCAACCATCCAACCGGAAATTGCGGCGGAATTTTTGAGGAAAAATTTGGATTAATGGCGATAGGGTGTTTTGATAATTTGAGTCGTGGTTGCGATAAGTTGGTTTTTTGATGTATAATTCCTGAAACAGTATATATATGCATGATTTGGTAATAAATTTTTTCATAGGTTTTCCCAAAGAGTTGGCGACATTTTTAATAGCGATTGTGCCGATAACGGAGCTGCGAGCTTCCATTCCGGTGGCAATTAATCAATTTCAAATGTCGGCATTTTCGGCGTGGTTTTGGTCTGTGGCGGGCACATATTTTGCGATGCTATTGATTTTGTTCCTGCTTGATCCGGTAGCAAAAATATTATCCAAATATATTTCTTTTTTTGCCAAGTTTTTTGAATGGTTATTTGAGCATACGCGAAAAAAGACTAACGGAAAAATGGAAAAATACGGAGAGTGGTCTATTTTTATTTTGGCGGCAACACCGGTTCCGCTTATTGGAGGACTGACTGGCGCTTTGGCGGCTTTTGTTTTTGGCATCCATCCAAAAAAATCTTTGCCGTTGCTTCTTTTAGGAACAATGATTTCCGGAGCGATTGTGGTTTTCCTAACTAAAACATTTTAGATATATGAAAAAGTATATTATTGGAAATTTGAAGATGAATCTTTTGACAGTAGCTGAACGAGAACGCTATTTGGATTCCGTTGGAACAGAATTTAAAAAAAGCAAGATTTCCAATTCGAAAATAATTCTTTGCCCACCGATTATTCATTTGGAAAAGTTTTTTGAAAGATTTGAAAAAACTGAAATCGGAGCGGGCTCCCAAGATATTTTTATTGAAGACAGAGGATCTTTTACCGGAGAAACTTCTCCGGCTACTGTTAAAAATATTGGAGGAGAATTTTCTATTATTGGTCATAGTGAAAGAAGAAAATATTTTGGAGAAACCGATCAAATCGTCAATGAAAAAATCAAAGCCGCGCTTAGAAATAACTTGCAGCCGATTTTTTGCGTTGGCGAGTCGGAAGAAGAAAGAAAAAATGATTTGACATTTGGTGTTTTGGAAAAACAGTTGCGTGAAGGGCTTTTGGATGTTTCCGCTTTTAAGGCGGACAAAATTATAATCGTCTATGAACCGATTTGGGCTGTTGGAACGGATAATATTCCTGCGGGTGATGTGATTATGGAAGTGAAAATTTTGATTAGAAAAATTTTGACAGATATGTATAGCAATGAAATTGCGGAAAAAATGCCGATTCTTTATGGCGGTTCGGTTAATTCCAAAAGTGTTATGCAGGTTTGCGTTGAACCCAGAATGGACGGTGTTTTGGTGGGTAGAGAAAGTTTAATTCCGGTGGAATTTTTGAAAATAGCCGGCGTAATAGATAATAATTAAAAAGTTTCACATTCAATTATGATTACAAGCGTCAAAGAAATTTTAACAAAAGCCAAAGAGGGTGGTTATGCAGTGGGAGCTTTCAACACAGTCAATCTTGAAACAACTCGCGCTATTGTGGAGGCGGCCAAAGAATTGCGATCGCCGGTTATTATCCAGGTAACGGAAAAAACTATGGAATATGGTGGAGGAAGAGGAATTTTTAATATGATAAAAAATGACGCGGAGTTTTATGCTCCGGAAATTCCGATCGGAATTCATCTTGATCACGGAAAAAGTTTTGAGCTGGTTGAACGAGCGGTGGAGATTGGTTTTACGTCAGTTATGTATGACGGTTCCAGAAAAGATTTTGTTGATAATTTGGCAATGACCAAGAAAATTGTTGAACTTTGTCACGCCAAGGGAATTGACGTGCAAGCGGAATTGGGAAGCGTTCCATATTTGGGCGAAACGAGCATGGAAGAAGTGGAGTGGGAAAAATATATGACTGATCCCGGACAAGCGGAAAAATTTGTGAAAGAAACAGGCATAGATACTTTGGCGGTAGCTATTGGAAATGCTCATGGATTTTTTCGAGAAAGGAAAATTCCCGACTATGATCGACTTTCGATGATTAATAAAAATGTTTCTATTCCTCTGATTTTGCATGGAGCGTCTGATTGGGAAAATGGAAAAGTTAAAGAAGTGATTGCTAGAGGAATTGCTTGTTTCAATGTAGACACTGCCACCCGATTGGCTTTCGTCAATAGTCTGGTTAAATCTGTCAGGGAACAAAATGAAGTTTCTTTTGATGTGCGAAAACTTTTGGGCGATGCGCGCGAATCGGTCAAGGAAACTGTGAAACAAAAAATAAAAATATTCGGAAGCGACGGAAAAGCTTAATTTAAATATTTTGACAAATATAAAATATGTGTTTAGCCTTTCCGGGAAAAATAGTTTCAATTGATGGACAAAAAGCAACTATTGATTTTGATGGAGTCAAAAAAGACGCCAATGTTTCAATGGTGGATGTAAAAATAGGCGACTATGTGATTGTGCACGCCGGTTTTGCCATTCAAACTCTCACCAATGAAGACGCGATGGAAGTTTTAAAAGAATATGAAAAAGCGGATGAAAAATACAGAAAAAATTCTAAAAAAAATTAATGCTTTGGCCTTGGAAATAGGAAGGGATGTTTATTTGATGGAAGTTTGCGGAACTCATACACAAGCAATCAGCAGAAATGGAATTCGAGAAATTTTGCCGAAGAATGTTATTTTAACCACCGGGCCGGGATGCCCGGTTTGTGTTACAGCTCAAGAAGATATTGACGCGATTGTTAGTCTGGCTTTGAGTGGAATCCCGGTGGCTACTTATGGCGATATGCTTCGGGTGCCGGGATTTTATGGAAGCTTGGATAAGGCGCGTGAAAAGGGCGCTTTGGTATTTGACGTCTATTCGACAGAACAGGCCTTGGAGCTCAAAAAAGAGCATCCAGAGCTGGTTTTCTTTGGTCTAGGATTTGAAACCACAGCCCCTATGACTGCCTACGCCATTAAAAAAGGACTTACTGTCTATTCGACCCACAAGCTATTTATTCCCGCAATGCAAGCTCTTTTAGAGCGTCAGGAGGCAAAGATAGACGGTTTTATCAGCCCGGGTCACGTGGCGACTATCGTTGGAACGGATTCTTTCGAAAAATTGAAAGTTGCCCAGGTGGTGGCTGGTTTCAATGCGGAAGATGTTTTGGCGGCGATTTATATGTTGCTGGATCAAATCAAGAAAAATAAAAAAGAAGTGGGGAATGAATATAAAAGATCGGTCAAAAATAAAGGCAATGAAAAAGCGTTGAAAGAAATTTTTGATGTGTTTGATGTGACAGATGGAAATTGGCGAGGCTTTGGAATAATTCCCGGTTCCGGTTTGGAGTTGAAAGAAAAATATGCAACGCAAGATGCCAAAAAGAAATATGCTCACATTCTTTCCCAAATGGACAAAAAAAAATCGCAAAAACAAACCGGTTGTCGTTGCGGAGAAATTATTCGAGGCGTTATGAACCCCAAACAATGTCCGCTTTTTGGAAAAATTTGCGTTCCCGAAAATCCCTATGGCCCGTGTATGGTTTCCGATGAGGGAGCATGTAATAATTCATTTCGCTATAAAAAAAAATATGGAAACTAAAAATATTTCTTTAGATATGGGTGGAGGGGGATATAAATCAAATGAACTTATCAGTGAGATAAGAAAAATTTTAGATTTGTCTAAAAATAAAAAATGGAAAAATTGTGAAGATGA